>OFGP01000007.1_pt1 | contig 190783 bp, 170 predicted proteins | sample 1521781 | NCBI WGS metagenome assembly OFGP01 (sample SAMEA3504113, study PRJEB24116) | mouse gut metagenome | biome: mouse gut; feature: mouse-associated habitat; material: faeces | place: Denmark | collected 2011
TGCTTGCTTGCTTGCTTGCTTGCTTGCTTGCTTGCTTGCTTGCTTGCTTGCTTAACAGATTATACGCTTTACCCATCTTTTTGCAACCCCTTTTTCGTAAACTTTTCACATTGCGGATGCGACTCGCATCTGCAGTTATGCTTTATTTTACGCCATTCCTCCTGCCAAGTCCACTCTCCAAACGGATAGTCCGGGGCACTTTTTTCCGGTTTTTTTTCAAATTTATTGTATTTTTTTAGAAACAATTTCAATTTTTTCCGTCTGCCAGGCTTTTCGGGCGAAAAAAGAGCAACCGTTTCTGATTGCTCTGGTTAATAAACATTATCTTGCCTCCTGCAAACAGGCAGCTGCCAATTCCTTTAATAAAACTTTTTAGCTATCTTCATCAGCCATAATGAAGGGAAAATCCTGCTGACAACTCTGTAAAATTTATAAAATGTACCCGGAGTATATACACCTTTTCCTTTCTCCGCCTTCTCCAATGCCTTCGTTGTAAGTATGTCCATATCCAAAAATGGAAGCCGGTTAATTTTCTGCCCCTGGCTTTCCTGACCCTTTGGATTCATTTCAGTATCCATATTTCCCGGGCACAGAAGGAGAACATTGATTTCTTTTTCCAATAATTCTTCCCGGAGCGCTTTTCCAAAATAATAAATATATTTTTTGGAAGCGCTGTAAACCGTCTGGCAGGGAACAGGTGCAAAGGAAGATACGGAACAGGTGATAACGGTAAAACTGCCTTTCTCCATATAGGGAAGAAATGTTTTTTGAATCATCGTCATTCCCTTGACATTGACCGAAATCATGCTCAGGATATCTTCCTGTCCCATATCAGAAAACATACCCGATTTCACATATCCCGCATTATTAATCAATACTTTTACATGCGGCTTATCCTTTTCCAGTCTTTCTGCTATCTTATCATATGATTTTTCATCGCCTAAGTCCGCTTCTATGGGAACAATCTTTTTATCTTTGTATGCTTCTGCCAATTTCTCCAGTCTTTCTTTTCTTCTTGCTATAATCCAGTATTCATCCAGTTGTGGATAACGATGGATTACCGCCTCCAAAAATTTAACGCCAAGACCTGATGATGCTCCCGTAATTACCGCTAAATCTCCCATGATAATATCCTCCTATATCTGGGTGTAAGGATTTCTGTACGTGCCATAGCTTGCCGGAAAAAATACATATCCGCAGTTTCCATTGCCTGTAGCGCTGAAATACAAAATCACTTTCTATGAGCCTCCTTTTCTATTGTGCCGAGCAAAAATCTGAGGGACTGCACGGCTTCTTCCTTATTTAGCGGAATTTTCTCCAGGAAGCATTTCTCTAAAAGCATTTCAACCGTTACTGCATAATAATCAACCATAACATCTTCGCGCAATGGAAAATCCTTAGTATAAGGGCATCTGCTTACAATATCCTTTATCTGCCCCCTCATAAAAAGGCGGAGGGATGACATACACCTTCCATTGAGGCTGTTCTTCGATAAAATCTTATGAATCTGCGGCCTGTAACCGTCAAGATAGTCATACATTATCGAAAATATCCCTTCCGTTCTGTCTTTTACCGGAATTTTCATGTATTCATCCAAATTCATATCTTTAACAATTACAGTCCAGCAATAATCCATCAGGTCATAAATATCATCAAAATAATTGTAAAAGGTTGACCTCGGATAATTACATATATCGCATATCTTCTGGACAGAAATTTCTTCTAATGACATGTCTGCGAGCAGCATGAGCATTTTCTCCGAAAAATCTGACAGCGTCCGCCTCGCAAATCTGCCTGTCTTGCCTGATAAATCTACTTTCATTCATATTGCTCCAATTGAATATTCATGTACAGATGTCCATCTGCTTATACTTTATCAACAGCATACAGAAAAATCAATCTTCAATAATCAGTTTTTGTTCACTAATGGACACTTTGCGCGAATTGTCCATAATTCAAGGGAAATTTATCAAGCCTGCTTGAATAAATTTCCCTCTGCTTCTACGTCTGCCCGGACTTTAGTGCACGAGCATGTTTTCAATAAATATCCCGTATCCTCGGGTGGGGTCCTGTACCAGTACGTGGGTTACTGCGCCGATTAGTCTGTCGTTTTGTATAATGGGGCTGCCGCTCATTCCCTGGACAATGCCACCGGTGGCAGCAAGGAGCTCGGGGTCTGTAATTTTGAGGACGATTCCTCTGTTTATATTATCGTTTTCCAGATTGATATCCGTGATTTCGATATTGTATATCCGTGTCTCATCTCCCAGCGAACATATAATCTGTGCCGGGCCTTTTTGGATTTCCTGTTTCAGTCCAAGGGGATAGTAATCGTTATCCGCATTGGTTTCTGTTTCCGGCGTGCAGATTCCAAAAATGCCTCTGGGCGTGTTGGCTGTGATTTCTCCCATAATATTTTTATCGTCATACTCAATAAAACCCGTCAATTCTCCCGGGGAACCGTTAGCGCCTCTTGTAATTCCTATAATTTCCGTGTGATAAAGAGTTCCCTTGGACAGGCTCATCAATGTACTGGTATCCACATCGTTAATGCCATGTCCCAACGCGCCAAAGCATCCATGCTCGTCAATATAGGTCATGGTGCCCACCCCTTGGGCATTATCCCTGACCCAGACGCCCAGCTTGTACTCTCCGTTCTGATTCATCTCCGGTCTGGTTTTCACTTCTATCAGGGCGTCTCCGCGTTTTACTTTAAATACCATTTCCTGCCCTTCGCTGTGGCTGACTCTTTCTATTAGCTCCTTTTTTTCATTGATTTCCTCATCGTTAATTTCCAATATATAGTCTCCCACCTGGAATACATATTTCCCCGGGGTAAATTTTTGTCCGTCCTCTCCTTCAAATTCTCCGATTCCCACCACCAGCACCCCTTCTGTCTTTACGTAAATTCCGATAGGGATACCCGCCGGCTTTAGCTGTAAATCCTGAATGACCTCTACATCTACTTCCTTTAGGGGAATAACGCCAAACAGCTTTAGCTGAAGCTTATATTGCTCGACCTGGTTTGCTTTTACTGTAACCGGCCTCCCCAAGTCAATGTAAAGGCTTCCCTTCGCTTCCGGGGCTGTGACAACAGGGCCGCTCGCCTCTACTGCTTCCCGATACAGTTCACCGGTGGCCGGTACCTTAAAATCCAATTCCTGCTCCACCCCCGCCTTTATCATGATGGTGGACGGAACACTGAGCCACATAAAATAATAGAAAGAAATCATCACTGCAGTTATGCCGAAGACAAGCATGACATATAGAAATTTTTTATATCCGGCAGCCTTGCCATGATTTGATTCATCTAAGTAGTTCAAGTTTCCACATCCTTTATTTTATAGTAAAAGAGAAAATTTCTATTTTAGTATGCGAAAAACTTTGAATTTTACTTTTAGATTTTCAATTTTTTTCTTCCAATTGTTTCTATTAAAAAATTGCACAACACATTATCTTGTAGTGAAGCTCTCACAATATCAGATACTATACTATATATTGATTAAAATACATTATATAAAAACATGTTTCCCGTTTAATTTCTACATCACTAAATTTAAAAATATTTTGTTTTTCATCTCAGACTGTGATATAAGTATTCTATCACTTTCTATTTTTTATTTCTTTCATTTTTATAAAACCTGTTTTTTCAGATAATAAGATTCATTTCAATCCAATTTCAATCATCAATTCCCATTTACTTGTGGAAGCCTAAGGTACTTTTATGCAGCATAAACCGTTATCAAGCCGCCGGGTCAACTGGCATGAAGCAGCTTCATGCGCGATGCAGATAGAACTGCGCGAATACTCGGATATATTAGAATACAAGTCTGAATATCTTCTTGGCAAAAACAACTATCGTATTGACCTCCTTATCATAAAAAAGCTGGCGGATATAAAGATACTCAAAAATATCGCCCGGATTTTTCAAACATTTAACCTGTTCGAGATAAAAGGTCTGGGCTCATCAGTTGATATGGATTCCTATTATAAAACTATCGGTTATGCCGGACTCTTCATCAACCAGACCGGCAAGAGGGGGCAATATTCCAGTCTCGACATCAGCCTGTCGTTTTTAAGCTGTCATTATCCCCGAAAACTGATAACACATTTACGTAAAGAAAGAAAAATTATAGTTGAAAAATCTTCACCGGGGGTATATCATATCAATAAAGAAACATTTGACGCACAGATTATCGTCACAAAGGAACTTCTTCCCGAACAAAATCTTTATCTTCGCTGTCTTACCAACAGCCTGCAAAACAGCAGACTTGTTAATCAGCTTATCGACGATTATAAGCTTCATCAGGAACAGAATATTTATATCAAATATATGCATCAGCTAACAATTGCCAACTCAAAGACGAAAGGAGACTCGCCAATGATTTCTGAAGGAACCTTAAATTTATGCAATATCATTTCCGCAGACATTATCGAACGTACCAAAAAGGAGGAGGCCGAATATTATCTGCCTAAAATCAACCTCTTATCATCTCAAAATGAATATTTAAAGTCTCTGTTAAAACAGAATAATATTCCGTTTCATCTGGAAGCCGGTATCGATAATAAGTAAAATTGCGTCCTGAACGCGGCATTCGCAGAATGGGCGTGCAAGCACTTGCCCGGCTCGTTGCCAACATTAATAAAGGAACCGGCTTCAAACTGCTCCGGTTCCTTTACTGTCTTTATTATATTGTCCGGTTCTATAATACCCGGACTGCTCTCTGCAAAATCGTATTATCTTGCAGAAACATATTTATGCAATGTCTTTCTCACGGCGCCGGGACCTGCGTACAGCTCTGCCACCATGCCTTCGATGCGCTCGCCGAGGCCTGCTTCATACAGGTCCACGCCAAACACGTCCTTGCGGCTGTAGAGTTCTTTCAGGCAGGAGAAGTCCTGTTCACCCTCTTTTACCTCAAGAGGAGCTACAATCGCCGAAAGCTCTGCAAGGAGCGGGTCGGGCGAGGGCTCGAAAGCCTTTCCTTCATCATCGATTCCCTTGATATAACGGGCATATCCGGCAAGCACCAGAGGTATCAGAATCAGCTCATCCATATTAAGGCCTCTCGCCTGATAAGCCTTGATGGTTTCGCCAAAGCGGATGGACAGCTTCTGGCTGGTATCCGTTGCAATACGCTGAGGCGCATCGGGCATGAACGGATTCGGCAGACGGCGGTTAAGCACAGCGTCGATGAAATCAGCCGGCTTTAAAACGCCCGGGTCTACCACAACCGGCATTGCCTCGATGTAGCCCATCTTCTTGATGAGCCCCTTGATGTCCTCGTCTTCCATTTCGGCGGAAATAAGGTCATATCCCAGCATACAGCCGTAAATTGACATTGCTGTGTGCAGAGGATTCAGGCAGGTGCAGACCTTCATTCTCTCCACCTTGTCAACGGTCTCGCGGTCAACATACAGCGCGCCGCCAAGCTCTAAAGGAGGACGTCCGTTAGTGTAGTTATCCTCCACAACCAGATACTCGGTTTCTTCCGCATTGACAAAAGGAGCCGTGTAGGTACGTTTTTCGGTAATAATTGTGTAATTGTCTTCAAAACCGTCGTCCTCAAGCATTTTCTGAACCTTGGGGTCGGGACGGGGAGTGATTTTGTCAATCATGCTCCACGGGTAGGTAACCTTTGAAGAATCCTGTACATAATCCAGAAATTCCTTCGGAACCAGTCCCTGCTCTACCCACTTGGAAGCATAAGCGATAACGGCAGCCTTTACCTTATCGCCGTTATGGGAGCAGTTATCCATGCTCTGTACGGTCAGCGGCAGCTTTCCGGCTTTGAAACGCTCATATAAAAGAACCGTAACCTTACCCATAATCAGAGCCGGCGTCAGCCCCTTTTCAAGGTCGGCAGGCGCAACGCCGTATCCCTTTTCCGTGATGGTAAAGGAAATCATCTGAAGGCTGGGCTTGCAGAAAATCTCCACCAGTCTGGCCCAGTCGTCGCCAAACTGCGGGTCGGCTTTCAAGCCTTCCGTAACGGAAGCAATGACCTTTTTCTGAATCGTTCCGTCCGACTGCAGGCAAACCAGAAGGCTCATGTTGTCGTAAGGCTCATAAGCCTTGTCAATAATCTCAAAGTCAAAGCCCTCGGCCACAATAACGCCTCTGTCATACTGCCCGGAGTCAAGAGCCTGCTGCAGAATTGCCGCCGGAAACGCACGGAAAATATTTCCGGCGCCGAAATGAAGCCAGGTAGGCTCGTCGTGGGTTTTAGCGCGAACCGCTTCAATATCAAATTTCGGCATCTGATAGCCCTTTGCCGCCCACTCCGGTCCAATGCCGTTTTTAATATCAACAAGTTTCATTGTAATATAACCCCTTTCGTTTTTGTTTTATTACTTCTGTGCGTCCAGCTTATCAAGCATATCCCAGATACCCCACATATACATGATGCCAAGCGCGCGGTCATACAGGCCGTAACCGGGACGCACGTTCCCCGGCCCCTCGTCCCACAGATGTCTTCCGTGGTCGGGACGGATATATCCCTTGAAGCCGCAGTCATGATATGCCTTGATAATATCCAGTATTCCCGTATCTCCATCGCAGTCGCGGTGGCTCGCCTCGGAGAAATCTCCGTTGGGGAAATGCTTCACGTTACGAATATGCGCAAAGGCAATACGGTCGCAATGCTTGCGTACAATTGACGCCACATTATTCTCGGGATTTGCATTAAGGCTTCCCGAACACAGTGTCAGGCAGTTGTAAGGGTCGTCTACCAGTTTAAGGAATTTGTCCACAGACTCCGCGTCCACTAAAAGGCGGGGCAGGCCGAAAATATCCCATGGGGGGTCGTCCATGTGGATTGCCATTTTGATGTCGCATTCATGGCATACCGGCATCAAAGCTTCAAGGAAATATTTCAGGTTTTCCCACAGCTTATCCTTGGTCACAGGCTTATATGCCTCGAACAGCTCATCCAGCCTTGCCATACGCTCCGGTTCCCAGCCGGGGAATGTAAGTCCGTGCAGATTATTCAGAATATAATCCGCCATCTCCTTCGGGTCGTCGTGAATCTTACTTGCCTCATAATACAAGGCTGTGGAGCCGTCCCCTACCGGATGGAACAAATCGGTACGCGTCCAGTCAAAGACCGGCATGAAATTGTAACAGATTACCTTTACGCCGAACTTTGAAAGATTGCGGATGGTCTGGATATAATTTGCAATATATCCGTCCCTTGTGGGCAGGCCGATTTTGATGTCGTCATGAACATTCACCGACTCTACCACGTCCATGTTGAAGCCATAGGGCTCCAGTTGTTTTTGCACTTCGGCAATCTCATCTACCTCCCAGATTTCTCCCGGAAGCTTGCTGTGCAGAGCCCAGACAATGCTTGTCACGCCGGGAATCTGCTTGATGTCCGACAACTTAATGTCGTCATTGCCTTCGCCGTACCAGCGAAAACCCATTTGCATTTGCATAATATAACCTCCAATCTTTTTTTATTATACTACATGAAGAAAAACAAATACATGTTTACTTTGGAAAAAACTTATAAAAAATTTTCCTGTTCGTTCTCCTTTTTAGCAAAAATCCCCACAGGGCGCACCCCTGCGGGGACAAAATATGTAACTACCATACATTACCATTTTAAATGTCAGTCCACTTTTTGAACAGTGAATATTTTTGGTTTTTTTAGTAGTATTTTAGGATTCCCGTCATTCTTCCACTCCATTTCGGGAAAGCGGTTCAAATATTTTTCTTCTCCCCGCCATATAGGCTGCCGTCAGGAACACTGTCATAAGCACCCACGTAACAGGTTCGGTAATACTGGTCCCCAGAAAGCCCATACGGGGAATCAGCCGCCAGGCGGCGAACATTTTCATGGAAAGCTCGATAACGCTTGACGCCACGGGCGCCGCCTTAAATCCAATGGCCTGCATGGCGTCCCGCATACAGAGCAGAATCGCCAGTACCGGATAGAAAGAAAACTGAATCCGCATACAGCTCACCGCCATCTGAATCATCTGACGGTTCTCCGACCCTGTAATCAGCCTTATCAGGCTGCCGCCAAACAGCCATATGCAAAGAGTTGCAAAAGAAGCCCACAGCACTTCCAGTACCAGCACCTTCTTTAGCGCTTCCCTGATTCTGTCAGGCCGCCTTGCCCCCAGGTTCTGTCCTGCAAATACGGAATTGGCAACGGCTATGGTGCATACCGGCTCAAGGAGCGTTTCCAGAATACGTCTTGACGCTGTAAAGGCCGCGATTGTCGCCTCGCCAAGCATGTTATTTGCCCTCTGGAATATCATGGTTCCCAAATCCACCAGACTTTCCACGAGCGCCATGGCAATTCCCGTGGAAAGCAAATCCCTCCGAAGCGATTCCGGCACGCAAAAATCCTCTTTTTTCCGGGGCAGTATTTCCCGGTAATTTTTCACAAGATAGCCTCCGCTCAAAACTGCCGAAATCGCCTGCGCCGCAATGGTCGCGGCAGCCGCCCCTGCAACGCCTCCGTGCAGCCACACCACCAGTATGACATCCAGCACAATGTTGATAAGCGACGCCATAATCAAAAAGTAAAGGGGCGCCCGGCTGTTTCCTACCGCCCGCAGAATTGAGGCGAACATGTTATAGCATATGGTAAAAATCATACCTGCGCATAAAATGACAATGTACAGATACGCCTGCCCGAAAATCGCTTCCGGCGTATTCATAAAAACAAGCAAAGGTCTTAAAAACACAAGCGCAATCGCTGTCAGTAAAAGCGTAACCACAGTATTGTAGGTTATCATTCCCGCGACAGACTGTCTCAGCTCCTTTTCATTATGGGTGCCAAAGCACCGGCTCACCACAATTCCGTAACCGTTGTTCATTCCGAAAGCAATACGGAAAATCAGGCTGTACAACGCGGACGTCGCCCCGATAGCCGCAATTGCGTTATCTCCCAGACTGTGCCCCACCACCATGGTATCCGCCATGGTATAAAACTGCTGAAAGATATTTCCGATAAACATAGGTACGGCAAAGCCAAGTATCAGCCTGACCGGGCTGCCCTTCGTCATATCCACGACCTGCATGGATGTTTCTTTTTTATTCAGTTTTTTCATGGTATCCTCCTGTCAAATAAGTTGTAATTTTCAGCAGGAGGAATTAACAGAGGTTACCGCCTTTCTTTTTGTCATCAAAACCATAAGATTCATCTCCTCTATTTTAAGTCTTTCTGTAATTATCTGCTTTCTTTCACTTTCTCCGCAGTCTGCCTCATCTCCCTGGCATTGCAAAGAACCGCTTCCGTCAGCTCTCCGCTTCCAAGAAGCCTTGCCATTTCCTTAAGGCTTTCCTCTCCCGAAAGCTCCCGGATATCCGTTACCGTCCGGTCGTTTTTGATATTCTTTTCAATGAGGAAATGGGAATCGGCCATGGAGGCAATCTGCGAAAGGTGCGTAATACAGATAATCTGGTGATTACGCGAAAGCCTTCCCAGCTTTTCCGCCACCTTCCAGGCCGTCTTTCCGCTGATTCCCGTGTCAATCTCATCAAACACCAGCGTATCCGTATCGTCCTTGTCCGCAAAAACCGTCTTAAAGGCAAGCATAATCCGTGACAGCTCGCCGCCGCTGGCAATCTGCCACAGGGGCTTTACCGCCTCCCCCGGATTTGTGGAAATCATAAACTCTATCTGGTCATATCCATCCTGTGAAAATGCCTTTGCCTCCTCCGTAACGGAAATAAAAAATTCCACATTCAAAAAGTTCAAATCCGTCATGGCTGCTTTCAGCTTCTTTGCAAGAGGCCCGGCCGCCTTTTTCCGAAGCCCGGAAAGCTTTTCGCACAGCCCGAGGATTTCCTCCTCCAGCTCCTTTTGCCGTTCCCGGAGCTGCTCCATATAAGCCTCATAATTGCCAAGCTTTTCAAGGGATTTCTGTTTTTCCTCCCAGGTCTTTAAGATATCGGCAATGGTGCTGCCGTACTTATCCTTCAAATGGTTAAGGACGTTGAGCCGCTCCTCCAGATGGGCAAATTCCTCCTCGTCAAACTCAAGGCTGTCGCTGTACTGCGCCATGGAACGGTTGAAATCGTTCAGCAAATCGTCAATGTCCGTAAGCTGGGAAATCAAAGGCTCGCTTTCCTCGTCATAGGCGCTTATGGTTTTCAGCTCGCGGAGCGCATGCCCCACGGCAAGACCGGCGCTGCCCTCCGTCTCATAACCGGTAAGAGCGTGCACCCCATAAACCACTTCTTTTACCCTTTTCGCATTTATCAGCCTCCGGTATCTCTTTTCAACCAGCTCGTCCTCCTCGGGATTCAAACCGGCGGCTTCTATTTCGTTTACCTCAAATTCCAGAAGCTGCGCTTCCCGCGCGCGCACTCTCTCATCGGTGTCCTGGCTTTCCAGTTCCTCCCGGCACTCCCTGTAATCTGCAAGCTTCGCCTTAAGCGCCTCCTTCACCGCCTCAGCCTTTTGGCCGATGTAATCGTCCAGAAGCTTTCCCGCGGCGGCAGGCTTTAGCAGCGACTGATGCTCATGCTGCCCGTACATATCCAGCAGGCATCCCGCCAGACTTTTCAGCTGGCCGGCGCTGATGCTTTCCCCGTTTGCCCGGCAGATACTCCGTCCGGCGGTAATTTTCCGCTGCAAAATCAGGGTATGGTCCTCCTCTATCGGAAGCTCCATTTCCTTAAGCCGCCCGCATTGCTGCTCGTTTAGGGAAAATACAAGCTCCACAAGGGCATACTCCGCTCCGGCGCGGATATATTCCTTCCCCGCCTTCGCTCCCAGCGCAAGATTCACGGAACCTATGATAATGGATTTCCCCGCGCCGGTTTCTCCTGTGAGAATGTTCATTCCCGGTGAAAACACCACCTCCTGCTCGTCAATAAGCGCCAGATTTTTTACATGTAAACTTTCAAGCATACGCTCCCTCCTTATGCCCCTTCTCTCAAGCGCACAGTCGGTTATTCGTCAAGCACGTCATAGATTTTATCCATGACGCACTGAGTATCCTCCACGGTTTTCACCGCCATCATAATGGTATCGTCCCCGGCAATGGAGCCTACTATCTCTTTCAGCTTCATGGCGTCTATGGCAGCCGCAACCGCCATTGCCATCCCGGAAACAGTCTTTACTACAAGAATATTCTGGGCCATATCCATAGATACAAACCCGTCTTTAAGCACCCGGATATACTTATCGCTCAGATAGTGCTCGCTTTGCATCAATATGGTATATTTCTGCCTCCCATTACCCATAGGAATCTTGGAAAGCTTTAATTCTCTGATATCTCTGGACACCGTGGCCTGGGTAACGGTATAGCCGTCCCCCCGAAGCCTGTCCGCCAATTCCTCCTGGGTCTCGATTTCAAATTGTTCCACCAGTTCTTTTATCCTCTGATGCCTGCTCTTTTTCATAACGCAAATCCACCTTATAAACAAACGCCGCCCCCCTCTTCGTGAGTCGGCTTATTGTAGCAAACGCCGTCTTCCTTCACGAGTCGGCTTATTGTAGCAAATGCTGTTTTTATCCGTCAGTCGCTCATTTTGCGGTGTAGCACCTCAAGAAAGCTTACCTGGCTCAGCTTCACAATCCCTGTGGTCTGACCGGATTTCTGAATTTCAATTTTTTCCCCGGTACGCAAAGTAACCTTATGGCAGCCGTCAAAGATGGCCTCCACCTCCTGTATCTCTCCATCCCTTCCGCTTTCTATCTCCACCGTGACGGTGTCTTTCGGGGATAACACAATGCTCCTGCTCTGCATAGAGTGCGGGCAGATGGGAGAAAGCAGAATAAGCTCCGCTCCCGGCTCCACCACAGGACCGCCCGCCGAAAGGCTGTATCCGGTAGAGCCTGTGGGCGTGGCGGCGATTACGCCGTCGGCGTGATAGCGGTGCAGGAACTGCCCGTTGACATAAATATTTAAATTAATAATCTGCAAAGAACCCTTCCGGGTAATGACAATATCATTGAGAGCTACTGCTTCGTCAATCATTTCCCGCCGGTTAAAGCTCTTTCCGGCCAGCATCATACGTTCTTCAATCTCATATTCATCTTTTATCAGCTTGTCAAGGGCTCCTTCAAATTCTGTCTGCCCTACCTCGGCCAGAAAACCCAGCGTCCCCATATTGATTCCCAGAAAAGGTATTCTTCTCTCCGCCAAATCCGTGGCCGCCTGCAGCAGCGTTCCGTCTCCGCCCAGCACAATAATGCAGTCGGTCTCAGCGCTTATCTGTCCGTTATAGGTGTAGCCTTCCTGACCTTTCTTTCTTGCGCCCACATCGATTGTGCAGGTTTTCCCCCGGCCGGTCAGATAGTCCCTGATAGAATGGGCGGTTTTCAGTTCCGCGTCCTTCGTAGGGTTTGCTATCAAATAAAAATGCTCCATCACTTTCCTCGTTTCGCATTGCTGCCTCTGCCTGAAAAATACGCTCATTCCGGCACACTTATCGTAAAAACCAATAATATCTAACTGTCAAGACTTTCATGGGCCCGCGCCACCGTCTCTGTAATCAGCTTTAAAAAATCCCCCTGCCGGGAAAGACCGCTTTTTTCCTCCAAAATCCTCTTAAGGCCGTCCTCGGCCAGGCTCTCCGTAAGCTCCCCCGCCGCCTCTGCTTTTTCTGCGTTTTTTTGCAGATACAGCAGGTATTCTATATTTCCCTCCGGCCCTTTCACCGGAGAAAAGTCAAGGTCTGAAACATCAAACCCGATATAATCCGCATAATCGATAACCTTTCCGATTACCTCCTCATGGATTTCCGGTTCCCGCACCACTCCCTTTTTACCGACCTTCTCTCTACCGGCCTCAAACTGCGGTTTAATCAGGCAGACCATTTCTCCCTTTTCTTTCAGAATGGCTCTTGCCGGAAGCAGGATTTTGGTAAGGGAAATAAAGGAAACGTCCACAGAGGCAAAGTCCGGGCTTTCGGAAACATCTGAAGGCGTCATAAACCGGAAGTTGGTTTTTTCCATACAGATTACCCGTTCGTCGTTCCGCAGCTTCCAGTCCAGTTGTCCGTGCCCCACATCGATACTGTACACTTTAGCCGCCCCGTTTTGCAGCATACAGTCGGTAAAGCCTCCTGTGGAAGCGCCGATATCCATACAGACCAGACCTTTTAAGGCAAGTCCGAAGCTCTCAACTGCCTTTTCCAGTTTCAGTCCGCCCCGGCTGACATACTTTTGTCCTGTGCCCTTCACTTCAATATGTATCTTATTCAAATCAAAAGAAGCGCCGGCCTTATCCTCCCTCTGTCCGTCCACAAAAACGTTTCCCGACATGATGATTGCCTTTGCCTTTTCCCGGGAAGGCGCAAGCCCTTCCCTCACGAGCAATGTATCCAAGCGCTCTTTCATTGTCCGATTTCCATTTCTTTTTTTATTTTCTCCGCAATTGTTTCCGCGTCTATACCGATTTCCTTTTTCAGCTGCTCCACGTTGCCATGCTCCACATACTCGTCGGGAATGGCAATCTGCATAAATTTTGTGGTTTTATAGTAAGGCGCCACTATTTCCCGAAGCTTCTCCCCATAGCCTCCGCTGGCAACATTTTCCTCCATGGAAACAACCAGCCTGTGGTTCTTCGCCGCCCACCTTACCGCTTCCTCATCAACAGGCTTCACAAACCTTGCGTTAATGATACTGCATTTATAACCGCTCTCATTCAGTAACGCCTTTACTTCCTCCGCAGTCTTCACCATACTTCCTACCGCCATCAGACAGATTTCTCCCTCTGCGCACAAAAGCTCCGCCTTGCCGGGCTCCACCGGCGCGCGGTACTCCTTAAGCCCTGCGTAAGCCTCTCCTCTGGGGTATCGGATGGCCACAGGCCCGTCAAAGGCAATGGCAAATTTCATCATATCCGAAAGCTCCCACTTGTTCTTTGGCGCCATGATATGCATATTGGGAATAGAGGAAAGATAAGACAAATCAAAAATTCCCTGATGGGTTTCCCCGTCGCTTCCCACCAGTCCTGCTCTGTCAATGGCGAACACCACCGGAAGGTTCTGGATACACACATCATGGAGAATCTGGTCATAAGCCCTCTGTAAAAAGGAGGAATACACCGCCACCACAGGCTTAAGCCCTCCGGCCGCAAGACCGGCCGCAAAAGTAACCGCGTGTTCTTCCGCGATGCCCACGTCAAAAAATCGCTCCGGGTACATATTCCTGAACCGTTTTAAGCCTGTTCCGTCAGGCATCGCCGCAGTAATGGCAACTACCTTTTCATCTCTTGCCCCAAGCTTTGTCATGACTGTTGAAAAAATGTCCGTATAGTTTGCCACGTTTCTGGCTTTTGAGGGAAGCCCTGTTCCGATATCGAAGGGCTCCGCACCGTGAAACCTTGCCGGATGGCGCTCCGCCGGCGCATACCCCTTGCCTTTCTGGGTGATTACATGAACCATCACCGCATTCCTTGTTCTTTTTGCATCCTGAAACACCTTCAGCATTGCCGGAATATTGTGCCCGTCCACAGGCCCTAAATAAGTGATTCCCATATCTTCAAACATCATTCCGGGAACCACAAGCTGTTTAAAGCTGCTCTTGGCTTTTCGAATGCTTTCCACCACCCGTTCGCCCCGGGGGATTTCCTTTAAGGTGTTATACACCCCTTCCTTGATATCCAGATAAGCGTTGGCTGTACGGATACTGTTCAGATATTTTGACATGCCTCCCACATTTTCGGAGATGGACATGTTATTGTCGTTGAGGACGATAATAAAATTGGTTTCCAGTTTTGCCGCGTTATTAAGAGCCTCGTAAGCCATGCCGCCCGTAAGGGAGCCGTCCCCAATCACAGACACCACCGTATTTGTACCGCCCTGAATATCTCTCGCCTTTACCAGACCGAGGCCTGCCGAAATGGACGTTGAGCTGTGTCCTGTATCAAAGCAGTCGCAGTCGCTTTCCTTCCGCTTGGGAAAACCGCTCATCCCTCCAAACTTCCGAAGATTTTCAAAGCCTTCCCGCCGGCCTGTCAAAAGCTTATGGGTATAAGACTGATGCCCCACATCCCAAATCAGCTTGTCCTCCGGGAGATTTAAGGACAGATGCAAAGCCATGGTAAGCTCCACAGCGCCCAGGTTGGAGCCCAGATGGCCTCCTGTGCGGGATATTTTTTCAATCAGAAAATCCCGTATCTCCTGCGCCAGAAGCGGATAATCGGACGGCGCTATATTCTTAATATCATTGACACCCTTAATATTATCAAGCAGCATTTTATCAACCTTCTTTTGTCTGATTACTTTTCTCTGGTAATAAGCATCTTCACAAGTTCCTCCAAAAATTCATTCCGGGTTTCAAAGGAACTCAATATTGTAAGCGCCGTCTCGGACATACGCTTTACCTCTTCTTTTGCCTTTTCCAATCCATAAAGCGAAACATAGGTGAGCTTATGATTTCTCTCGTCGCTCCCCACCGGCTTTCCCAGAACCTCCTCTGTGCTTGTCACATCCAGAATGTCATCCTGAATCTGAAAGGCAATTCCTATATTGGATGCGGCGCTCTCCATCGCCGCGATTTCCTTTTCTCCTGCCCCTGCAAGTACTGCGCCAATCATCAGCGCCGCCTGAATCAGCGCCGCTGTCTTATTTTCATGGATGAATAAAAGGCGTTCCCCGCTTATCTGCCCGTCAGATTCAGCCTCCAAATCGGCGGTCTGGCCTCCTATCATTCCGTAAACTCCCGCTTTCCTTCCGAGAATCTTAAGAGCCCGGGCAGCGCGCTTTATGTCCTCCGTATCCTCCGCCATGTCAAAGGAAAGCGCCGCCGTCTCATAGGCAAGATTCAAAAGTCCGTCTCCTGCAAGTACTGCCATGCCGTCCCCGTAAACCTTCCAGGTGGTTTCCCGCCCCCGGCGGTATTCGTCGTTATCCATTGCCGGCAAATCGTCATGCACCAGAGAATAGTTGTGTATCATTTCAAGCGCCGCCATAAAAGGCTCGATGACCTTCCCGCTTCCGCCAAATAAAAGGAAGCTCTCCTTCATTATCACCGGACGGAGCCTCTTTCCGCCTGCCGTCGCGCTGTAATTAACGGCTTCCAGAACCTTTTTCTGAAAACCTTCCTCTATGGGAAGATACTTTTTTAGAATATCCTCTGCGTCTTTGGTTTTCTTCGCCAGTAACTCGTTAAAATTCATGTGTTTCTCCATCCTCACTTAAGACCTGTACCTTCTTTTCCACCCGGTCGATGGCCAGGTTACATTGCTTTAGCAATTCCATCCCCTGCCGGTATATCCGAAAGGATTCCTCCAGAGAAACGTCCTCCTGTTCCAGAGCCTGAACGGTCTGTTCAAGCTTTTCAAAGGCTTCCTCCAGCCGGAAATCTTCATCCTGATTTCCTGCCTCAGCCTCCGAATCGAATCCTCTGTTTTCAAGTTCTTCCATATAATTTCCTCATTTCCGCCGCTTATCATTCATCTTCCTTAGCCCGGGCGGCAAAATCTTTCATAAAACTGCTTTCGGGACAGATGCCGGTCACCTCCGTCTCCATTCTGCCGTTTTTTACGTAAACCATAAGCCTGTCGCCAACATTAACCTTGCCGATATCCGTTACCGTTTTCCCTTCGCTGTCAGATACATAGGAATAACCCTGATTCAGCCTGTCCAGGGGGGAATTTCCTTTCATCTTCTCTATATAAATCGCCAGCCTGTGCCTGCTTCCCACAATTTTGTCCTTCATGGCGGCGTTAATCCTGTCTTCCAGATGGATGGCATAAAGCCGCCTTTCCCTGATTCTACCGGCGGGGCTGTTGACCTTAAGCCTTGCGCCAAGCGCCTTGTAATTTGCTCTGGCAAGCTTAATCCGCCCTGACATCTGACGGTTCAGCGCCGCTTTTATCCCTTCCAGCTGCCTGAAAACAAGAGAAATATCACAGACGGCAAGCTCCGCCGCCGCGGAGGGTGTGGGAGCCCGCAAATCGGCCACATAGTCCGCAATGGTGGTATCCGTCTCATGTCCTACCGCCGAAATCACCGGAATACTGCAGTCAAAAATCGCCTGAGCCACCCTCTCCTCATTAAACGCCCACAAATCTTCAATAGAGCCGCCGCCCCTTCCCGCAATGATGACATCCACCTGCGCCTCTTCCAGCGCATGGATACCTTTTACAATACTTTCCGCCGCCGCGTCTCCCTGGACAATCGCCGGGTACAGAATAATCTGCACATAAGGATTTCTTCTTGTGGCAATATTTATGATATCCCGCACCGCCGCCCCCGTAGGCGCCGTCACCACGCCAAGCGTCTTTATGAACCGGGGAACGGGTCTTTTATACTCGGAGGCAAACATCCCCAGCTCTGAAAGCTTTTGCTTTAACTGCTCAAACCGCTCGTAAAGCTCTCCCGTACCGTCGCGGGTAATTTGCCTGGCGTACATCTGATACTTGCCATCCCGCTCATAGACGTCGATGCAGCCCCGCACTATCACCTGCATCCCTTCCGCCATTTTGAACAAAAGGCCGGAACGGTTTCCCGCAAACATCACGCAGGAGATGGTTCCTTTTCCATCCTTTAAAGTAAAATAAATATGTCCGGAGGAATGGTACTTACAATTGCTTACCTCCCCTTTCACAGACAGGTCCTGCAACAGAAAATCCTGCACGAACATATTTTTGATATATGAATTTACTTGTCCAACCGTGTAAACATTCTGCATATGATAATCTTTCTATGCAAATTTTGCCAGAACGCCGTTGACAAAAGCGGACGAGGAATCCTGCCCGTATCTTTTTGCCAGCTCGACCGCCTCGTTAATGGCTACTCTGGTGGGAATCGTCTCGTCATACAGAATTTCATAAACGGCCAGCCTTAAAATCGTAAGGTCCACCTTGCCCATACGCTCCGTGTTCCATCCCTGCACCTTACCGTTCAATTCCCTGTCGATGTCGTCTAATTTTTCAAGAATTCTGTTGAATTTTTGAGTAACCTCGGCGCAGCCCTCCTGCGCCATTTTATTTTCTTCATCCTCGAAAAAAAATGCTTCCTGCTGCGGCATTTCTTCTCTGGGATTAAATTCCACCCGGAACAGCAGTTTAAAAACCTGCTCCCGCACTTCTCTTCTGCCCATAGTCTGCTCCGCGCTTTATTTCTGCATAGTAACGCCTGAAATACGGATATCCACATCCGAAACTTCAAGGCCCGTCATGTTCTCTACCGTGGATTTTACCCTCTCCTGAACCTTCTGTGATACCACCGGGATATTATGGCCGTATTCAACAATAAGAGCCAGTTCCGCCTTCACTCTCTTTCCAATCACTTCCACCTTAACGCCTTTGGCAAGATTTTTGACGCCTACCCTGCTCATAAGCTCATTCGTAATATTTCCCGCCATGGCGGCGACGCCCTGCACTTCCGTTGCCGCAAGCCCCGCAATCATTGCCACTACGTCGTCGGCAATCTTAACCGTGCCGAGGTCTTCATCCTCGCGTAACACATAAGTTTCCTGTTCTATCGTTTTTTCCATATTTGCAATCCTTTCTTTCATCTACCGCATTTGGTCTGACTCATTACCATTTATCATATCAAAATTTGAGCTTTTTGCATAGTCCCAGCCAGAAAATTATCCAAAATCCTGTGACTGTTCAGCCATCCTCAGGCTTCCGGATTCTCACAGCCAGAAGCTTAAGCTGAGCTGTTCTGCGTTTTCCGTATAAGAAACTGTTCCCTCAGGCGCGTTCAGATATTCAAAAATCCCCTGTTCCTCTATCAGATGAAGAATCATCCCGAGATAAACCTCGTTGTCCGCGCACTTAAGCGTTACATAAGTGCTTCCCTGTTCATAGGACGCCGCGAAAACCTCTTTCAGCTTTTCTTTATCAACCTGCGTGAAATACAGCCCCTCTCTGACATAATAGTTATCGATAAGGGAATTGCACAGAGGAATTTCCACAACAGGGTCGATGACATGGGTCTGCTCCAACTGGCTGGTTGTAACGCACAGATAATCATAATTAATCGGCGGAATACTGCCTGTGCTCTGAGAGCCTCCTCCTCCCACAATCTGATAAGAAGCGTCTCCCCATGTAGTATCTACATAATAGTAATTTCCATCCAGCCGGATTAAATTCCATGCATGTCCCTCTCCGCCGGAAACTCTCCCCATCACTAAGGTCGCCTCAATCCCCACTCTGCCGAGAAGATACTGGGTGGCCTTTGCGTAACCCTGGCACACGCTTTTGCGATAAATAAAGACAGAGCAGATATTCTGGTTATCGGGAACCTCCGCATCATATTCCGTCTGGTTGATGATATATTCATAAATATATTTCACCTTCCCATAGGAATCCAGGCCGGCGTCCATTCCCGCAAGACATGCGCTCACATACTCCTCCATCTGGTCCATGCGCAGCGCCGCTTCGTCCACAGACATATTGTAGGTCCCTGAAAAGGTAACCTTCTTCACCACATCCCCTAACGTATATCTGGTAAAGGTATACCCTTCCACGTAAAAAATTTCAGGGTGGTCGTTGAGCACACATTGGAAAACCTTTTCAATCATATCCGTCTCCGTGCAGGATAAGGCGGTTCCCCCGCCAAATTCACGGAGAATTTTCAGAATTTCCGCGTAGATAATCTGCTCCTCTTCGCTTAACCTGTCGTAATAAAAAAGCCCTGTCTGCTGCTTCCTGATAAAGGCAGTTTCCTCCTGTGAAACGCCGGTAATATTTTTTACCTCCTCTGCGTCCGCCTCCTGCCTCTGCCCGGAATCAGCGCCGGCGTCCCCGGCAGGATTCTCATCGCCGTAGCCGGTATCCCCGCTGTCTTCGTCCTGCTGCCCGGTATTAAGTTGTTCCTCCCCGTCGCCCGGCCTGTCCGCATTTTCCGCATAGCTGCAGCCCGAGAGCAGCGCCGCGCACAGAATGACCGCCAGTAATCTCTTTTTCATTTTCATTTAGTCACGCCCGAATTCTGAAAGTACCAATCCTTTATTTCGTTCCAGAGTCATTCCCACGCTCCATGCATTGATAAACAAAAGAAGCGGGTTGCCCTTTAAATCCCTGATTTTCTTCATATCGGATGTCCCTGTCAGGGAATCCATATCAATCTCTTTATTTTCAATCCACCTGATGTGCTCATAAGGAAGGTTGTCCAGCCTGATTTCCACATTATATTCATTTTCCAGACGGTACTTTAACACATCGAACTGAAGTACTCCCACCACTCCCACGATGATTTCCTCCATTCCGGTATTAAATTCCTGGAAAATCTGGATAGCGCCCTCCTGGGCAATCTGGGTAATTCCCTTGACAAACTGCTTCCGCTTCATGGTATCCACCTGTCTCACCCTTGCAAAATGCTCCGGCGCAAAAGTGGGGATTCCCTCATAGCAGAACTGCTCCTTCGGCATACACAGGGTATCACCGATAGAAAAGATTCCCGGGTCAAACACGCCGATGATATCCCCGGCATAGGCCTCCTCCAGTATTTTCCTCTCGCTTGCCATAATCTGCTGAGGCTGCGAGAGACGCATGACTTTATTTCCCTGCACATGCTTTACCTCCATGCTGGCCTCGTATTTGCCGGAGCAAATTCTCATAAAGGCAATTCTGTCCCTGTGAGCCTTGTTCATATTCGCCTGTATTTTAAACACAAATGCGGAAAAATCATTCTCCGCAGGCATTATCAGGCCGCTGTCAGCCCTCCTTGGAAGCGGTGTCGTGGCCATTTCAAGGAAATGCTTCAGAAAAAACTCCACGCCAAAATTGGTAAGGGCCGAGCCGAAAAACACCGGCGTCAAATCCCCCGAGCGAACCAAATCCAAATCAAATTCCGCGCTGGCTCCGTCTAAAAGTTCAATCTCTTCCTCCAGAGTTTCCTTTGCCCTGCTTCCGATTGCCCTTTCAAGCTCCGCCTCATCGCTTACAGGGATTTCTCTGGTCTCCCCTTCTTTGGTTCCCTTTTCCGTATCGGAATAGGTAATGACGCAATGCCTCTTTCGGTCGTAAACTCCCTTGAAGCTCTTTCCTGAACCGATAGGCCAGTTTACGGGACAGGTGGCAATCCCCAGCTCCTTTTCAATTTCATCAAGCAGCTCAAAGGTGTCGTTCGCATCCCTGTCCATCTTATTGATAAAGGTAAAAATCGGAATCTTGCGCATAACACAGACCTTGAACAGCTTACGGGTCTGAGCCTCCACACCCTTGGACGCGTCAATTACCATCACGGCGGAATCCGCCGCCATCAGCGTGCGGTAGGTGTCCTCCGAAAAGTCCTGATGCCCCGGCGTGTCCAGAATATTGATGCAGAACCCGCCATATTCAAACTGCAGCACGGAAGAAGTGACCGAAATTCCCCTTTCCTTTTCAATTTCCATCCAGTCGGCAACCGCATGTCTTGCCGTTGCCTTTCCCTTGACGCTCCCCGCCAGATTAATGGCTCCGCCGTACAGCAGAAATTTTTCTGTCAGGGTGGTTTTCCCGGCATCCGGGTGGGAAATAATGGCAAAGGTCCTTCTTCTGTTTATTTCCTGCGCATAATTGTCCACGTGTCGTTCCTCCAAATCTTTCATGTATTTCTTATCTATGCACTAAAGCACGGATTTACCGGCAGTCTTTCCCGGAATTCCCAGAAGCGCCAATACGGTGGCTCCGATATCCGCAAAGGTATCTCTGGTTCCCAGATTCCGGGGAGGGATATTCTTTCCGTAAATGATAAGAGGCGTATGCTCTCTTGAATGGTCGGTGGATACGGTATATCCCGGGTCGCAGCCATGGTCGGCGGTTATCACCAGCGCGTCTTCCTCCCGAAGCTTATCCAGCATGGCGGGAAGCGCCTTATCAAACTCCGCCAGCGCTCTGGCGTACCCTTCGATGTCGTTTCTGTGCCCATAGAGCATATCATAATCCACAAGATTAATAAAGCACAAGCCCTCAAAATCCTGTTCAAGATATCCGAGAGTCTTTTCAATCCCTTCCGTATTCCCTTTGGTGTATACATAGGAGGTAATTCCCCGGCCGGCAAAGATATCCCTGATTTTGCCCACGCCGATTACTTCCTTTCCGGCATCCTTTATGATATCCAGTATCGTGTCCGCAGGTGGCTCTAAAGAATAGTCATGTCTCCCCGAGGTTCTCTGATAGTTCCCGCTCTCTCCCGCAAAGGGCCTTGCAATCACTCTGCCCACGCTGTGTCTGCCGCTAAGAAGCTTCCTTGCCATTCGGCAGTATTCATACAGAGTTTCCACAGGAACCACATCCTCATGGGCAGCTATCTGAAAAACGCTGTCCGCAGAGGTGTATACAATCAGCTTTCCCGTCCTCACATGCTCATCGCCGTAATCCTTGATAACCTCCGTTCCCGAGTAGGGCCGGTTGCACAGGATTCCTCTTCCCGTCATCTCTGAAAAAGGAACCAGAATTTCCTCGGGAAATCCCTCAGGATAGACAGGGAGCGGCTTTTCGGAAATCACTCCCGCAATTTCCCAATGCCCGATAGTAGTATCCTTCCCTTTAGATGCCTCCCGCATTCTCCCGTAAACGGCCTTTGGCTGCGCTGTCCCTTCTTTCCAGTCGATTCCGTCAATATTGAAAAGCCCGAACTTTTCCATATTCGGCATATGGAAACAGGAGCCTGTTGACGCAGATTTCAGAGTATTTGTCCCCGCATCCCCAAAATCAGCCGCATCATCCATGGCGCCTATTCCCACACTGTCCAAAACAATTAAAAACACTCTTTTCATCAGGGTATTCCTTTCTTCCTTTCGCGTAAGTTCTTAACGATTATCGTCCTGTTTCCTGTAATAGGATACCACATTTTTCTAAATATAGCATCCTTTTATTCCCCGGGCAGAGTGCTGATGACAATTGCATCCGGCGACACCCCTGTTTTGCGCACGATTATATCCTCTATCTGGGCGCGCTGTGCCTCGGAAAGCTCGGAAGCGTTTACCACCACGTCCACGGTGCTGTCGGTAATGCTGACCACCACATCGTCAAATCCCTTGCTTTCCAGAAGAATCTCGGCGGCAGTTTCCTTTTCCGCCACGTCCGTGATTGCAATCATATTATCCACGGCTTCCTGCTTCTGCTCCTCGCTGATATTTACATTATTGATAATCTCAAGCAGCGTCTCCTTATTCCTGGCCCTGGTCTGTTCCTTTAACAGTCTGGCCCCTGAAAGGGTATCCAGGCTTGCAGCCGAAGTAAATACCGCCTCCCCCGGAGTTTCCCCGTCGGAAAGCTGGTTTTCCGTGTTCTGCGCCATTTCCCCCGTCATATTTTCTGCCATGATTTCTTCCATGTTTTCATCTAAATAGTTGGATTCGTTTAAAACAACGTCGGAATCCATGCTCTGGATATCCGCCTGCTCCATATCCTCGTCGGATATCTCAAAAAGCGCCGCCACATCCGAGTCCGCCACATCCTCGCTCATCACCGTCCCCGAGCCTGCCGTCATAATTTCTTCTTCTGTAATTTTGCTTCCGGCAAAATTGAGGTATCCCGCAACCGCAATCATGATTGCCAGCGCCGTAATCATAATCTGATTCTTTTTCACCATATTTTTCAAGTCTGCTTCTCCTTCTTATTGTGATATCATTTTAACTATTTTAATTTTATGTGCCTCTATACCAAATAATGCCTGAATTGCTTCTGTTATATTCTGCACGGTTTTCGCATTGCCGCCCCCCTCGGCGGATACCGCCACGCCCTCCACCTGCGGAGCCAGAACCTTCTTTACATAGGGGCTGCCTCCGCTCCCCTGCCCGTTCTGATAAAGGGTTTCCTCACTGTCTGTGATGCTCGTGGTATTTCTGCTGCCCCCGGCGGAGTCCACCTCGGTGGTGCCGTTTCTGGTTTTGCTTACGTCCTTCTCCACAACGGCCTCTCCGGCATCCCTTAGCGTAACCATTACTCTGACCTTCCCCACGCCCTCCATGGTGGAAAGCAGCTCCTCCAGAGACCTTTCCATCCGGGCGGCATAAGAAGCAAGAGAACTGTCCGCTTCCTTATTCCCGGCTTCGCTTCCCGCGCCGCTCTCCCCATCTGACTGTAAACCAATCATAGCACTTTTGCTGTCCCATTGATTGGACTGTGATTTGTTTTTTTCTTCTACAGGCCAGGCAATCACCAGAAGAAGCACCCCCACAAGAATTACAATCAGAAAATTATCTCTTGTAAATTTTATTTTCCATTTTCCCGCCATGCCCTTTTCCTGCATACACAGCCTCCGTTTCCCTCTCGCTTACCATTGATAATCCCTTTAAACGCACAGGACTACCGGAAAATAATTTCAATATTCTCCCCGTCCACTCCTATCCGGCTTCCATAAAGCTCCTTTAACTCCAAAATATCGCTCTCCGGGACTGCCTGCCCTAAAGCCCCAACGGCTTCCCTTTCATTTTCTTCCCCAATCCTTACCGGCTCTATCTGAATCGTCTCCCGTCCCTCCTCATCCTGAAAATCCCCCTCCCTTCCGCTGTCCGCCTCTTTCACGGTGACAACCACCTTATCCTCTGCAACCTCCGCATTCAGAACATGATATTTTCCTCCCCCTGCCTCAAGTCGCTCTTTCAGCTCCTGCTCCACAGCCCTGTAAATATCCTGCCGGCTGTCCGGGACTGCAAACACATTTTCCTCACTATGGATACCTGCCTCCAGCGCTTCAATCCTCCGCCCTATCTCCAGCTTTTTATCTTCGCTCAGAAAAAGTCCGAATAAAGGCCCTGTAATTCCCATAATCATCATGATTCCCACCAGTACCCTGACATATTTCACATAGACGCTTCCCGGCACAAAAAACAAAACCGCCTGGGCGACAATCATGAAAATGCATATTTCCTTCACAACAGAAACCATACTCCGCCTCCTCTTAAAAGCAACCGGCCTTCTGCAGGCCAAAGCTGTCAGCCTCCCTTAAGGCGAAACCGTGACCGACACAACCGCAATCACAATGATAAAAAGCGCCGCCGAAGTAAAGACGCATCTTAAAAGCAAAAACCCCCCGCGCCCCACCCTGTCGGCACATTCCGAAATCCTTTTGTCGCTTACGATTCCCGTAATCGCCGCTCCCAGCTTCACAACCGCCGTGACCGCAGCTATTTTCAAAAGCGGCAAAAGCAGCGCCCCGAAAAGGAGAACCAGCAGCAAAACTCCCATACTGTTTTTAATCAGGACCGCCGAGCCCAGCATCAGCTCCGTTACCCCTTCCGCCACTCCGCCCACCCCGGGAATGGCGGAAAGCGCCTTCCGCATTGTGGATATTTTCAAATTGTTTATCACCGGCATAATAACGGCCTGTACAAGGCTTAAACCCGTTACAGCCCCCAAAGCCGCCTTCAGCGCAAAGCCAATCCCTTTTTCAATAAAATCCAAAAGCAATGTCAGCCTTTCCTCCGACCATAAACCGTTTAAAAGCGCCAGCATCACATAGCTGTAAATCAAAGGAATCAGCACCGCTTTTAACAGACTTTCCACCAGATAGGCAATCACCAGCATGAGCTGATAGTAATACACCGCGGCGGCCGTTCCCGAAGCCGCGCCTACCACCGTAAAATAGGTGGGAATAAACAATTTGATAAAAAGCGTAATATTTTCAATGGCTCCGCCTGCAATGTCCGAAAGAAAAAGAAACACCTTTGTCAGAATAACCATCAGGAACAAATAGAGAAAATAAAAGCCTGCCTGGGCAATCTGCCCGCCTGCAAACAAATCGGAAAACTCCGAGAACACCGCAGAAATCACGCCTAAAAGCAGGATATAAATGAATATATTTTTGAGGCCTGAAAGTTCTCCCAAAAGAGCCTCCTTAATCCCTTCCGCCAGCATACTAAAAGCCTCTCCCGCCTGGCCGTGGAGAATCATCTGAAGAAGCGTTTTTGCATCAATGGAAATCCCCGGAAAAAGACTGTCCATCCCCTCGTTGACCGCGCCTAAATCGCAGGAATCAAGCCAGCTGTCCACATAAGAAAATTCCGTATCCTCCTCCTTTTCAGCCGCCAGAAGATTTTCTCCCCGGAAATAAAATCCCAAAAGAAAAATTGTCAGAAATAGTAATACTTTTACCGCTTTTGATTTTCGCTTCACCCAGTTTCTCACCCCGTTATCGCACTGATATTTTCGATTACCGCCACCAATACCGGAATCCCCATCAGCAGAATCGAAAGCTTTCCAAAAATTTCTATCTGCCCCGCCACCGCCCCGTAGCCTGCGTCCTTGCAGATAGAAGCGCAAAACTCGCAGACATAGGTAATCCCTACCGCCTTGAACAAAAATCCCAGATATTTCCCGCCGCCGCTCAAATATTCCTCCAGAATCCCCACCCGCTCCAGCAGCGCTTTCAGCCCGCTCACGGAAAAGGTGAAAATCACAAGACAGACGGCTGCCCCCAGATAAAGTCCGTACTCCGGCCTGTTGGATTTAAACTGAAGCGCCAGCATCACCCCCGCAACCCCCAGAATTCCAATTTTCATAATTTCCATATGCTCCCCCTTCTATTGCCTGCGTCTTGCCAATGCCGGCAACCGGCAAATTCCATAAACTGCACGGCAGGCCCCGCCGGCCGGGTTTACAGGCTGAACAAGTCTACAGGCTGAACAAGTCCTGTATCATCACAAACAAATCATAGATATAAGGCAAAATCCACGTAAGCACCAGAATCAGCCCGGCAAGGCTGATTAAAAAAGCATGCTCCTCCCGCCCGCTGTGCTTCAATATCTGCCCTAAAATCGTAATCAGTATGCCGACTGCCGCTATCTTAAAAATCAAATTGATTTCCATAATTTCCTCATTTCCGCTACAGTAATAAAATAGAAAGCAAAACGCCGCAGGCCGCTCCCAGGCTCATAACCATCCTGTCCTTATTTTTTCTCTCGTTTTCAAGCGCCTCCACACAATGCCCTACCTCCCGGAGCAGCTTGTCAAGAGCCGCCGCCTGCGCATTTTCCTCCATAAATCCAAGGCAGGAGGGAAAGGCGTAAAAAAGTTCCTTCTCCTTATCCTTAAGAGGCGTTTTCGAAAGCGCTCTCTCCATATGCAAATGCCAGATACCGGAAAAATCGCCGCCTTCTCCATAACATTCGTTGTAAACAGCCCCGAACGCCGCCGCAAAGGGCTCTCCCTCCTCCTGTGACAAATGCAAAAGCGCCTCGGGAATGGTAGCCTTTTGATAAGCGATATAATACTTTAAATTTTCATAAACATTTCTTATCCGCTTCATCAGTAAAAGCCGTTCAGCCATATCCCGGCACACACTTCCGGCAAACCCGATACAGCCGCCTATGATTAAGATACATCCTGCCAGTTTTGGCATGTCCCACCTGCTTTTCCCGGATAGATTCTTTCTCCGTCCCTGTTTAAAATCTCACGCACCCGGCATTTCCCCTGTCTCTTTTCCAGAAACACATACCGCTCAAAAAGCTCCCCCGGACGATACGCCGCCGCTTCCTTCTTCCCTGAATATCCCGCCGCCATATGCCTTTTCATATCCTCCATGGAACTTCCGTGGAGCGTAGCCGCCACGGCGCTCCCGCACTGAAGAATCTGAAAAACCGCTTTCACGTCCTCAAAGCCGCCAATCTCGTCCACCGCCACCACCGCCGGATTCATGGAGCGCATAAGGAGCATCATCCCCTCCCTTTTCGGGCACCCGTCCATAACATCCGTGCGGATTCCCACATCATTCTGGGGCACGCCCATAAAGCTTCCCGCAATCTCCGAACGCTCGTCCACCACTCCCACCTGCCTGCCCCTTCCCCAGGAATTTCCGTTGGAAATCTGCCTTACCATATCCCGCAGCATCGTGGTTTTTCCGCAGCCCGGAGGCGACACCAAAAGGGTGCTGACAAAACGGCTTTCTTCATATAAATAAGGCATTACCCCATCCGCCGCCCCGATGATTTCATGGGAAATCCTGATGTTCAAAAAACGGATTCGTGTGATATTCCTGATACTTCCGTTTTCATTTAAAACCACCTGACCGGCAAGCCCCACCCGATGTCCTCCCGGCACGGTAAGAAAGCCCTGCCGGATTTCATTTTCAAAGGCATACAGTGAATGACGGCAGATATTTCCCACGATTTCATCCAGCTCCTGCTCCGTGATACGCCAGGCTCCCTTTTCCTCATCCCGGAGTTCTCCTTCGGAAGATAAAAATTTTTCCATTCCCGATATGCACAGCCTCACCGGCAAGCCTGCCCCGAGCCGGATTTCCTGTAGTTTGTCCGCAAATGAAAGGGCCTGCTCCCATCTCTTTTTCATTGCTCCCGGAAAAATCCTGAGAAGCTCTTCCTTCTTCGTCATTGCTTTCACCCCTTATCCCAATATATGATTGCGGCGGCAGGTTATGACTGTTTCTTTTTATATTTATGGAAGCAGCAGCCGGCTATTGTGGACGCCGCCCTGTTTACACACAAAAAAAGACGCCCATTTCTGAACGTCTTACATTTGCTCTGCTTATCAAAACTTATCCTTTCACAGCCCCGCTGAGCATTCCGTCAATAAAATTCTTCTGGAATATCAAAAAGAAAGCAAGCACCGGTATCAATGCCAGCATTGCGCCAAACATCACCGCCCCGTAATTGGTGACATACCCCGGCTGAACCATCAGTGACAAAATCAGCGGCATTGTATATTTTTCTTTTGAATTCAGAACAATCAAAGGCCACATAAAATTTCCCCACTGATTCACAAAAGACAGTATGCCAAGGGAAGTAAGAGCCGGTTTCATGGACGGCATGACTATCTGGAGAAAAATCCGAAAATCCCCCGCACCGTCAATATGCGCCGCGTCTAACAGTTCGTTTGGAAATCCGATAAACTGCTGCCGCATCAGAAACACACCGAAAACGGCCGCAAAACCGGGTAAAATCACAGCCCAGTTTGTATTAATCATCCGAAAAGACGTCATCTCAATGAAAAGGGGTATCAATGTTACCTGACCCGGAATAAACATAGAACCCAGCGTCAGGGCAAATATCACTTTTTTCCCCTTAAACTCATATTTTGCAAAAGCATATCCCGCCATAGAATCAATAATAAGGATTCCTGCCGTATAACCAAATGCAATTACCAGACTGTTGCACATATTTCTGACTACCGGAAAGGCAGCTTTTAAATCAATCGCATTTTGCTTCATATGCTCTCCGATTCGAAAGGACCACTCTATCTGATAAATCTGCGTGTTCGTATGGGTTGCAGCGATTCCGGCCCAGATAAAAGGGAAAACCGCAATCAGGCAAAATAAAAACAAAATAATATAAACCGGTATATTTTTCGTATTTTTCATTCAATCCTCCTCCCTGGATGCTTTCATCTGGATATAGGTAAGAACGGCAATCAAAATCACCAGAACATAAGACCCCGCAGATGCAGCTCCAAAATCAAAGGAACGGAAGCCTTTCTGATATAAATATTGGACAATAGTCAGCGTTTCATTAACCGGCCCTCCTGCAGTCAGGAGAAAAGGCTCGGTAAAAAGCTGCAGCATCCCGTTAACAGACAGCACCACGGCAAAAATCAGCACTGGCTTTAGCCCCGGTACGGTAATATAAAAAAACTGTTTTATCCGCCCCGCACCGTCGATGGACGCCGATTCATACAAATCATTGGATATGCTCTGCAGTCCGCTGAGCATAATCACCGTGTTATATCCTGTCCATCTCCATGTGATTGCAATCATCAGTACAGTTTTCGCCAGCCACCCCACGTTCAGCCATTGCGGCCCTTCCCCGCCAAGTAACCGTACAGTGTTATTTATCAGTCCGTTTTCATAATTAAAAAAGATACTAAATACTATGGAATAACTGACAGAATCAAGTAAAATCGGCATAAATACCAACATCCGCATCCATCCCCGGCCCTTAATCCCCCTGATATTCAGCAGGCAGGCCAGAATAAGAGCAAGCACGGTCTGTAAGGGCACCTGGATTATCATCATTATAAAAGTATTTTTCATCGCCTTATAGAATAACGGGTCGGTTAAAACATACCGGAAATTTCCAAGCCCCGTGAGCCGTAAGGCGGCTTTCTCATATTTTCCAAAGCTCAGCAAAAAAGAAAACACAATCGGGTAAGCCATGAAAACCAGAAAAAATAAAAGAAACGGCAGCAGGAAAATATAGGGAACCATCTTTTGATATAAGGATTTTTTCATTTTTTCTCCCATCTACTATAAAGACAGGGGATACGCAGTTATGTAAACTTTGCATCCCCCTTTTATCATAATAAGCTACTCACACAGCGTGACATTGCTTGTTATCCGGCCAAAATCAGTTGTTGTCAATTGCTCTCTGTGCCGCCGCGCTGGCTTCCTCAAGAGCTCTCCCTGCATCCTTACCGTTGACGAAAATCTCTCCGATTGCCGTAGATAAAGCGCTGGAAACATCCGTAAAATACTCGCCAAAATCAATCTCCGGGGAATCTGTCCACTGAGCAAAGGTTTCGCCAACCTTTACGCCAAAGTATTCATCCACTTCCTTATAGCAGTCCGCCTCATAGTAAGGTTTATATGCTTCAAACTGGCTCTGCCCGTACAGAATGTCCGCCTGTCTGACGTCCATCAGGGAAAATCTGACAAATTCCTTTGCCGCTTCCGGGCATTTACTGCCGGCAGATACCGCAAGAACGCTCCCTCCAAGGCAGACATAACCGTTTGTCCCCTCAAAAGCCGGCATAGGCGCATAAGCCCACAATCCTTTCTGGTCAGCCACAGAATCCTTCATAACCACGCCGTACCAGGCCGGGTAGGGAAGCGTACAAATCTGGTCTGCATTTAAAGCCGTAATTCTGTCGTTCCATTCATCCGGGAAATCCATCATAATACCGGCATCAATCATCTTTTTCAAAGTTTCTGCAGCAAGAATCATTTCATTCGAAGCCAGATTCACGGAACCGTCCGCATTATAATAGGAACCTCCCTGCTGGGCGAAAAGCATCTTCATATAATCCTGGCTGGTAGCACCGTTGAAATTAAAGCCTGTCATTTTCGTTGCTCCGCCTGTGGCTTCCAGAATTTTCTTTCCCGCTTCAATATAATCATCCCACGTTATGATATCTTGAACATTCACACCCGCCGACTCAAATATATCGGTTCTGTACATCAGGGCACAGGGGCCGATATCAATGGGAACTCCATAGTAATTCCCGTCTTTCCCGTTATAACAGGTTGACAGGGCAGACGCTACAAAGTTGTCCTTCTCCGGCTCCACCAAATCATTTAACGGTAAGAGCTGCCCTTCATATTTATTAGAAAAAGACTTGATATCGGTATTTTGCACCATAAACACGTCAGGCACTCCCTGCCCGGAGGCCAGCTCCGGCAAAAGCTTTGTGTAAGAACCGTCCACCTGCTCCACCGTGATTTTAACTCCCGGATTGGCTTCCATGAACCGCTCTGCCGTCTGGCTTAAAGCGGTCGCCATCTGTGTCCATGCATACACCGTCATTTCCCCTGACAGACCATCCTGTGAGCTTTCTGCAGATTCCCCTGCATTTCCTTCTTCGGTCTGTGTATCCTCCTGTGTTTTTGTCTGTGTGTCAGCCCCGGAATCCTTCACATCCGTTTTATTGCCGCACCCGGCGACCAGTGACATGGTAACTGCCAATGAAAGTAAAACTGCAATTATTCTCTTTTTCATATATCTTCTCCAATCTTTCCCCTGTTCTTCTCTCATAGAAATTACCGGCTATTTCTTTATTACGAATTTATTATACCATGGGCTTTTTAGGCTTTTCAAAATAAAAAGGTGCATAAAAAGTTCATTTTCAACCATTTTACTTCTTCATCTTTGTCAGAATATACCAAAAAAATCCGGGAATGCCATCCTCTCTCATTCAGCATTCCCGGATTATCCGAAAATATTTACTTCCGATGCTCTGCCGCATATTCCTCGCTGGCCTCAACGACATACCGCACTTTTTCCCTGCTCTGGTCAACCTGAAGGGAGCAATCCCCGCAAAGAATGGTTCCCACCTCTCCCGCCAGCTCAAGCTGCTTTTTCGTATATGTCTTAATTTCTTCCTCAGAGCCCCTGTACAGAACTCCCTGAGGGCGGTTATCAAAACCTCCCATCAGCGTAGTGCCCGGCTTAAAATATTCCCGGCCTTTGCGCATATCCATATTTTCTTCCACACTCACTGCCCAGTTAACGGTTTTATACTCATAATCTCTCCACAGCTCCAGACGGTTAGGTATACCAGTCCATGAACACATATGAATAATATTATATTCTGACAGTGAATTAGCATGCGCAAGCAGCCGCAAATCCCAGGGTCTTAAATACTCTGTATATTCCTCTCCGGTGAATTTATCAGTTCCTGCATTCTGTAAAGATATGAAAAGCCCGTCCACGCCTGTCTCATCCATAATTCTGTCAGCAAGCCTGAAAGTATCTTCCTCAATAACCTTCATGGCTTCCGCCAATATTTCTTTATCTTCACGGTAAAAATCCATAATCCCTTTCTCACTGTCAATGGTATGCTTAATCGTTGAAAAAGGAGTAAACAGCATATAAAACACCGCACCGTCACGGATTCCCTCGCGAATCCTTTTCGCCCGGTCTACCTGTCCGCAAAAATAAGCATGGTCTTTTGGCAGATTTCTTATCCCTTTCCAGTCAGAAAGCCTCCTTACTTCCCCGCCCTTTGGATACTGCATATAGCCGTCCGTTTCAATACACAAACAGTCCATATTGCATTCTTCAAACCAGGCAATCTGAGCGGGAACCGTATTATTTTTCTGTGCTTCCGGCGTCATAAAATGGGTATAAAAAGTAACCGGCACACGGTCTACCGGCTTATGGTCCATGGCGTTTAGCACGCGGGTATGTTTGTTCATAAAAGCCTCCTATCTGCGCAAAGAAGCGCACCTGCTGTTTATGAACAAAACTATACCATAACGCCGATTTTGCTATCCACATGAAAAAACACAAAAAAAGTTCAATTTCAACCATTAAACGGACCCGGAAATACAGAGTACTTCATATCTCGTTTACTCATGTGACGGCTCTTTTTCCTCCACTGCAATGGCGTAGTACCCATTATTGCCCTGAAATTCCGGTTATAACTGGTATTTCCCGAAAAACCGACCTGCAGGGCAATACTCAATACAGAATCCTCCGTATTGTATAAAAGCTCACAGGATTTATTGATGCGTATCCTGTTGACATAGTCAAGCGGCGTCTCGTTCATAATCACCTTAAAAAGCCTTCTGAAATGTGTCAGGCTAAGGCAGCAGACATCAGCTAATGCCTCAATGGCAATGGGCTCCATATAATGTTCGTCCACATACATAATTGCGGGATAAATAGTCATCTTATTTTTCTGATAGCAGAAATCCATACCGGATTCCCTCGGAAGAATCCGAATCAATTGAATCAAAAAGGAAATACACAGGCAGGCAGCGCTGGTCCGGTAATCCTCCTTCTGCCCGGTCAGCTCCGCCACTATCTGCAAAAAAAGCTGTTTCATATGCGGATAGGTTTTTCCGGAGACAATGTTGGGAAAATCCGGGGAATCAAACATCAGCAGGAAAGCGCTGGGAAAAGCGTCATGTAAATACTCCTGAAAAAGTGCTCTGGCATCTACATAAATATATTCCCAGCTGCTTGTGGTCCCCTGCCTGCTTTTAGAGATGTGCATGGTGTTGGCGCAGGTGATAAAAAAATCGTCCGTCGCAAAAGGGCGGGTTTTATTTTCCACAATAACCACACCCTCCCCCTCATGACACAATCCGATTTCGATGCAATTATGGCAATGCAGAAAAGTAATTTCATCATCCGGCAGGCTCCATCCGTCCCCCGTCAGCCCCAGAATCGGGAAGCCCACAGGCAGCTCATAATGGCTGTACTCCAACACATAAGTCTGCTTTTGTCTGTTCATCCTCTGTTCTCCTGTTGATACCTATAAGTCCTTTTCATATTACCCATAGTATATACAGTCCTTCAAATGACGTCAATCCCTGCCTGTGCGCTCTAAAAAACCGGAATCTCCCTGACGGAAATTCCGGTTCTTACGTTTTCATCTTATTTATAAATATTAGAGACACGCCGCCTCATAAGGCTTCGCCGTACGCAGTGCTCCGGCGCTTAAGCCGTGTCAGAGGACGCATAGCTTACGCCTGCGCCACATCCTTCATAGAGAAGCTCATCCTTCCCATTCTGTCCTTTCCAAGGCAAACCACCGTCACCTTGTCGCCAAGGGTAAGCACATCCTCCACGCGGTTGATTCTGCCTCTGGAAATCTTGGAAATGTGAACCATTCCCTCCTTGCCGGGCGCAAACTCAACGAACGCGCCGAATTCCTTGATGCTCACAACGATTCCCTTGAAAATCTGGCCTTCCTGATAATCGGTAACAATAGTCTTGACGTACTCAACGGCCTTGTCCATCATGGCCATGTCCGTTCCGCAAACCGAAACGTTTCCGTCGTCGGTGATATCAATCTTAACGCCTGTGCGGGCAATAATCTCGTTGATGGTCTTGCCTCTCTGACCAACCACATCGCCAATCTTTTCAGGGTCAATCTGAATGGAAATAATCTTGGGCGCATAAGGTCCAACCTCCGGCCTGGGCTCTGCAATAGCTTTCTTCATGCAGTTATCCATAATGAAAAGTCTTGCCTCGCGGCATCTTGCAATGGCGCCCTCTACAATAGGTCTTGTAAGGCCGTGAATCTTGATATCCATCTGGATTGCCGTGATTCCTTCCGTAGTACCCGTCACCTTGAAGTCCATATCACCGAAGAAATCCTCAAGTCCCTGGATATCTGTGAGAAGCACAAAATCATCATCCGTATCCCCGGTTACAAGACCGCAGGAAATACCGGCCACCATCTTCTTAATCGGAACGCCTGCCGCCATCAGTGACATACAGGACGCACAGGTGGAAGCCATGGAAGTGGAACCGTTGGACTCAAAGGTCTCGGAAACGGTGCGGATTGCATAGGGGAATTCCTCCTCGGAAGGAAGCACCGGAATCAGCGCGCGCTCCGCCAGCGCCCCATGACCGATTTCCCTTCTGCCGGGCCCTCTTGAGGGCTTTGTCTCGCCTACGGAGTAGGAGGGGAAATTATAATGATGCATGTAACGCTTGCTCACTTCATTCTCGTCCAGTCCGTCAATCTTCTGCTGCTCGGATAAAGGCGCAAGGGTACATACGTTGCAAATCTGCGTCTGTCCGCGGGTGAACATTGCGGAACCATGGACTCTGGGAATAATGTCAACCTCAGCTGCCAGAGGACGAATCTGGGTAATTTCACGTCCGTCGGGACGTTTGCGGTCCTTCAGAATCATCTTGCGGACCGTCTTCTTCTGATACTGATAAACGGCCTCTCCGAGAACGGCAAGCCATTCCTCGTTTTCCGCAAAGGCTTCCTCCAGCTTTTCTGTAATATTTCTGATATTTTCTTCGCGAACCTGCTTTTCGTCCGTGAAAACCGCTTCCTCCATCTGTGCGGGAGGCACGATTTCCTTAATCGCCGCAAACAGCTCCTCGGGAATTGCACAGCTTGTATACTCATGCTTTGCCTTTCCAACCTCGGACACTATCTGATTGATAAAAGCAATAATTGTCTGATTAATTTCATGAGCCGTGTAAATGGCCTCAATCATTTTATCCTCGGGAACCTCGTTTGCCCCCGCTTCAATCATAATCACCTTTTCCGCCGTAGAAGCAACCGTCAGGTTGAGGTCGCCTACCTTCCACTGTTCCTGGGAAGGGTTGATTACGAATTCCCCGTCAATCATGCCCACCTGGGTCATAGCGCAGGGACCGTCAAAGGGAATATCGGAAATGCAGGTTGCAATGGCTGCGCCAAGCATGGCCACCAGCTCGGGGCGGCACCCCGGGTCAACGCTCATAACCATGTTATTTAAAGTCACGTCGTTTCTGTAATCCTTGGGGAACAGGGGACGCATGGGCCTGTCAATTACCCTGCTTGTCAGAACAGCGTTTTCCGACGCCTTTCCCTCTCTCTTGTTAAATCCCCCCGGAATCTTGCCTACCGCATAGAGCTTTTCCTCATATTCTACACTCAGGGGGAAAAAATCAATTCCCTCTCTGGGCTTGTCCGATGCGGTTGCCGTTGACAATACGGTAGTATCGCCGTAATGCATGAACGCGCATCCATTCGCCTGCCTGCCCACTCTGTCAATGTCAACCGTGAGTGTACGGCCTGCAAGCTCCATTGAAAACGTCTTGTACATACTCTCTCTCCTTTTCTCTTCTTACCACACGGGGCATCCCGCCCCGGCACATTTGAAAAGCGGAGTACGATTATCGCCCTCCGCCTTAACTGCCTCTTACTTTCTGATTCCCAGTTTTTCAATCAAAGCACGATATCTTTCAATATCCTTTTTCTTAAGATAATTAAGAAGACCGCGTCTTTGACCTACCATCTTAAACATACCTCTTCTTGAGTGATTATCCTTCGGATGCTCTTTCAAATGCTCTGTAAGCTCCTGAATTCTCGCTGATAATACTGCAATCTGCACCTCCGGCGAACCTGTGTCGCCCTCACATCTTGCATACTCCTTCATAATGGCTGTTTTCTTTTCCTTTGAAATCATGAGATATATCCTCCTTGTTTTTATGACCGCCTGATGCTAAGATTTGGCCGGAGTGTCCATAAATCTGAGCAACGGCTGATTCCACAGTAATAAATGATAGCACAATCTTATCCGGCTGTAAAGCGGAATTTTTCATGGATTCTGCATAGAATAGCTTCCGCTTATCTTATAATTTTTCAAACGCATTGACTATTCCTTTAAATATGATATCATTTTGTCAACAATATCAATGAAATCAGAAAAGCTATCGGGGGATACATGACACGTTATTTTAATACGGAAGGCCTTTGTAAGCCGGACAAACATTATATGGTACGACTGGACGAACGCCTGACACAAATTAAACAGCAATATATCGACAGAGGAAAATATTTTGTCATTAACAGGGGACGGCAGTATGGCAAGACCACAACCCTGATGGCATTAAAATCCTTTTTAAAAAACGACTATATAGTAATTTCCATGGATTTTCAGAAAATTGGGAGTGAAGAATTCAAAAATGCGGAAACTTTTGTATATGCCTTTTCAAAAATATTTCTTTCTGCCCTTTCAAAAGTAGATATCGAAACTGATGAAAAAGAAAATCTGCTGCATCCTTTAAGCAATTTTACAAACAATGATACCGACAAAAACCTGCGGGAACTTTTTATCAGGCTAAGTGAAATATGTTCCGCCGCTCCAAAGCCGATTCTGTTAATGATAGACGAAGTGGACAGCGCCGCAAATAATCAGGTATTTATTGATTTTCTGGCACAGCTACGAGGCTGTTATCTTGACCGGGAGGACAGCCCGATATTTCATTCTGTCATCCTGGCAGGCGTTTATGATATTAAAAACCTGAATTTAAAAATGCGTTCCCATGAGGAACATCAGTACAACAGCCCCTGGAACATATCTGCTGATTTTGATGTTGATATGAATTTTTCAGCAAAGCAGATTGCTGAAATGCTTAAAGAATATAGCGCAGACCACAATACCGGAATGGATTCCGCCATAATTGCGGAAGAAATTTACCGATATACATCGGGATACCCATATCTGGTATCTGCAATCTGCAAAATTATGGATGAAAAACTTCCTTATAATGAAATTTTTTCAGTAAGCGGGAATATCTGGTCGAAAGCCGGGGTTTCTGAAGCGGTTAAAATTCTGCTTCGTTCCAGAACAACACTGTTCGACAGTTTGATTAAACACATAAATGAATACCCTGAGTTAAAAAGCATGTTACATGCCATACTGTTTCAGGGAGAGCAGTTGACATATAATCAGTATAATCATACCATAGCGCTGGCATGTATGTTTGGATATATCATTGATAACGGGGCAAACATACAGGTTGCAAACCGGATTTTTGAAACCTGCCTGTATAACCTGTTTTTGTCAGAGGAAGAACTGGCAAGCGCAATAAGCAGAATAGCCAGGCAGAGTAAAAATCAGTTTATAGCAGACGGCAGGCTTCATATGGAACGTGTTCTTGAAAAGTTTGTGGAATATTTTAACGAAATATACGGTGATAATGATGAGAAATTTATTGAAAAATATGGGCGTAAATTTTTCCTTTTATATTTGAAACCGATTATAAACGGCACAGGAAATTATTATATTGAAGCACAGACAAGAGATGCAAAGCGTACCGATATTATAATAGACTATGCAGGCGAGCAATTTGTTACGGAAATGAAAATCTGGCGTGGGAATGAATACAATGAACGCGGCAGACAGCAATTAACTGACTACCTGAATTATTTTCACCAAAATAAGGGATATCTGCTCAGTTTTAACTTTAACAGAAAAAAGGAAACCGGTATAAAAACCCTTACCCTCGGAAATAAAACAATTATTGAAGCGGTCGTCTGACCGGATTCAAAAGGGCAGTCGGGAAATAGATAGTTCCAAACAGGGGCAGGTGTGACTTGCATGAGTGACGCCTGCCTCTGTTCAGAATCAACGGCCTGCGCGCGAAGCGTGCAATCTGCCGTCTGGTACTCTAATCGTACAATACTCTCGTCATCTTATAAGGCGTCCGATAATTATAGGAAGAAATCTTAATTCCCGTCTTGGGACTGCTGGCGTGTATTACCTGACCGCCGCCAATATAAATCGCCACATGGTTTACCCTTCCGCCCTTTGCATAAAATACCAAATCTCCGGGCTGTAGTTCGGAGGCGCTGATTTTGCTTCCCGTGTTTGCCTGCTCTCTGGAAGTACGCGGCAGCGAAACGCCGAAATTTGCAAACACGCTCTTTACAAAGCCGGAGCAATCGGCTCCCTTCGTAAGGCTTGTCCCGCCCCATACGTAAGGATTCCCCAGAAACTGTTTTGCATACTGGCACAAATCCACCCTGATATCGGAAACGCCCTCGCCGTAAATCAGCTCGGTTAAGGTAATCGCCGTATTCAAATCCGATTTCACTTCCACATAATCAGCCGATACATACACTTCTTCATCGTCCAGATACACCTTTATCCAGCCGTCGTCCTGGATTTCCACGATATCCAGAATTTCTCCCGCCGCAACCTGCGTCACCACTTCCGCGTCGGTGTTGGGCATTTCCCGGATATTCAGGCTGTCCGCTGTGGAAACGGCGATTGCCGACGCCAGCTCCTCGCCCTTTTGCTTCGCCTCAAAGCCGGTGAGAAGATACTCCTCCTTTACATAGCCTTCCACCTTGCCGGAGGAGATAAACGCCCATCCGCTCTCGCTGCTTATAATCTCACAGGCCGCGTTTTTGGGGAGTTTACCCACCAGCTTCGCCGACTCGTCGGGCTCTTTTCTGATATTCAAATTGTTTTCGTCCACATTGCAGATGCCAAGGTGCGTGTAGCCCCACATGGCTCCCTCCGCCTGTCTGGCAATCTCCACATATTCAATTTTTGTGAGCGGGGAAATAAACAAGTCCCCCACCCCTGCGGTAAGCAGTTCTTCCGTATCGTTTACTGCGCTTTCCTTATTGGTATCGTTCAGCTCTGCAGCCTGTATGTACATCGGTTCTCCCAAAAACATTACAGCCGCTGTCAGCATAGCCGCTGACCTGTAAAAGCCACCTGTCATCAGTCTTTTCAAAACATAACCTCCAAAGTTGTTACAAATTTATTACAAATCTGACAAAAGTATTATAACAAGTAACCTTTTGGATGTCAAATGTTCTGTTTTGTTTTTTTATGGAAATCCCCGCCTCCATACTTTTAGGCATAATCCTGCTTTTTTAGGATGCTTATGTTATCGCTCCTATACTGGCATAATACATGATTCATTATAGAACGGAATCAACTCATCATGCGTAAGAAAAACCATATTTTCCGCCTTAGCCTGAGCTAAAAGCAGTCTGTCAAACGGGTCCCGATGTTTTCTGGGAGCAACCTCTGCATATTTCAGCGTTTCCACTATATAAGCGTGTTTAAAGCTTGTAACTAATGGTAAATACCCTGCCATATTGCATAACTCCTCAAAGCATTGTGCCGAAAAAGGCATGTCTGATTTATGGAGGGCATGTTTAATTGCAACTTCCCATACGTTTGCGAAGCTATAATAAATATTATTGTTCCTATTAAGAAGAATATCTCTTGCCTTCGCAGACAACTTTACATCATCTCTTAAGGCCCAAATTAATATGTGAGTATCAGCTAAAAAATTCATATCGTAACACCTTCAAATAAATCGGCTATCTCATCATTCCACTTATCAAAATTTTCAGGGTCTTCTATAATATTTTTTCCTATTCCTATTCTCTTCGACACATCAATTCTGGTTTTATCATATTCTATGGCAGTCTCTCCCATCAGGAAAACAGGGTTCATATTATTTATCACCTGATTTATAAAGGCAGCGCCTTCGTCTGACATATTAATAATTCGGTTACATACTTGTTGCTGAACTGTCACTATATCACATCCCTTCCATTACATGCACTACAATCGTCTGTCATAGCCATAAAACATTTCGCCATATAATACTTTACCACAAAACGTCTAAATATTCCACCAAATTTATGGTAAACAGTCTTTACACCCCAGGTTGCTCCGCTTACCTCTCTGCCGCAAGCGCAAACTCTTTTGACGTACACCCCGTAAGCTTTACTATCAAAGCCCTGTCCATTCCTTCCCGCTGCATATTCCGGATAATGGAAATGCGTTCTTCCTTTTTTCCTTTTCTTTCCCCTTTACTCATTCCCGACGCCTGACCTTCCCGTCTCCCCGCCGTTCTCGCATCCTCCATAAGTTCTTCCAGCGCTTTGCACAAAACAAATCCCTCCTTTTCCTTTGCCGCTTTTATCGTCAGCCGTTTCCATCCCAGATGCGCCGCAATGGCTCTCGCGGCGTCTTCCTTCAGCCGAAGGAAGCTCTCCGAATGGAATAATGCATTTAACTTTTCTTTATTTCCCCTGCACTGCATTGCCTGAAAAAATTCTTTTAAGTCCGTCTGAAAATAATCAGGATTGATATAATCCGCTTCCAGCAGAGGAAAGTCATAATCAGGGATTTTCCCTTTCAACATGGCCGCTGTTTTAACGGGTACATCAAATAATTCCAACAGCCTCTTTCTTCCCTCAAAATGCCCGGTTCCCCGCAAAGACGGATAAACTCTGACGACCCGCGACAGGTCTTCTTTCTGTACAACCTTTTTACCCTCATAAAAAGTAAAATTTAAAAGTTCCGCAAACCTTTCCCATTCCGCGAAGTAATCCTTCCCTGTTAAATCCTTTCTTCCCATACGTCCTTTCCGGCGGTATTCTCGGGCAGAACGTAGAATGTTCCTATCCTCCGCCTTTCCAAATCCAGCCATTTTCTCCTGTAGTTTCGTGAAATATGGCTGACACGCCGAAATCGGACAACGCCGAATATCAGTCCCGAACGGAACCCTGATTTCACTGCAAAATTATAAGTCTCTGATAGATACATTATAGGAAATCCATTCGCTCCTGTCAATAAGATATCGGATATTCACTTTATATTTTTTCATTTACCAAAGCCTATTATAACAATCAAATGATATCTCCAAAAGAAATCGGTTTTTCTTTACACTCTCTGACAGGTTCGCTATAATAAAACTGCACCACTTACAGAGATTGACAAAACCAAAGAATAGCCCAAAAGGTATTAAATTATGCAGGCGCACTGACACTTTCTGTCGGTGCGCCTGCACTGCACTTTAAAAAGGAACCTGACATTTTGCATGAAAGGCTCTTCCCTCCGCAATATCCCTCTCCATCTGCGCTTTCAGCTCCTCCACTCCGGCAAACCTCTGCTCCGGTCTTTTAAACTGCAAAAGCTCCGTCACAATTTCCCTTCCGTAGACATTCCTGTCGAAATCATAGAGGTAGGTTTCCACATCCACGGCGTCGGTGTCGTTTACCGTGGGCTTTCGCCCGATATTGGTGATTCCGGCATAGGTTTCCCCCTCCAGAAGTACTCTGGAATAGTATACGCCTTTGAGCGGCAGCAGCTTTTCTTTTTCCGGGTAAAGGTTTAACGTGGGCATGCCAAGCTTTCTTCCAAGCCTGCTTCCCTCCTCCACACGCCCTTCAAAGCTGTAACAGCGCCCCAGAAGCCTTTCCGCCATAGGCATGTCTCCCTGTTCCACCGCTTCCCTCACAAAGGTAGAGCTGATTTCCCTGTGGCCATAATAAAGCTTATCGATAATCTGAACCTTATAGCCGTAAGTATCCGCCAGCTTTATCAAAAGCTCCTTATTTCCCTGCCCCTTATAACCAAAGGTCACATCCGCTCCCGCTGCCAGATAGGCCGTGTGCATCTGCTCCGCCAGATATTTTTTTACAAATTCCCCGGGAGGCGTTGCCGCTGTCTGCGCATTTAAAGGGAATTCAATTAATATGTCAATCCCCAGCTTCTCAAACAGCTTTCGCTTTTCCTGACGGGTCGTGATTTCCGCAGTACTGCCGCCTCCGAAGAAAACCGAAGCAGAAGGGTAAAAGGTAAAAACAACTGCTTTCCGCCCTTTTTCTTTCTGTTTCAGAATATGGGAAAGGAGCGTCGCGTGCCCCTTATGGATTCCGTCAAATTTTCCGATTGCAACCGCAGTCCCGGCCTGGCAAATACCGGCGTCAGCATCCTTCTTTGCAGCAACTGTCCCGGCGCCGCCCGCTTCCAGCCAAAATTCCGTTGTATTTTCAATGATTTCCATCTTTCCTCCGTTTCCCGGCGCCCTGTCAAACCAGTTCCCTCATCATCCGCCAAAATCTGCCGTCGTCATCCGCACACATTATCCCCGGGAAGAAACATCTTCACCGGCACATACATTTCCCTTTCCGCCTCGTAACGATAAATACCGTAAAAAACTCCCTGATGGTTATACATCCGCACCTCTCCGCCCGGAACGCCCCGGCTTTCCCCGGCGGCTCCGGCATTTCCCTTTTCCTTATCCGCCCCCGAAGCCGCCTCTCCTGCCGCTCTGGCATTCTCTGCTGCCTTGTCCTCCTCAAACGCCGACACGTCCTCCGCCCGCAGCCAGTTCCCGTTCCTTAAGGCCTTAAATCCGGCTTCCCGGGCAGAAACCGCCGGCAGCGCGCGGAACATTTTCTCCACCGGAATCACAGCCTCTAAAAGAGTTCCCGCCTTTGCCATCTCCTCCAGCTTCTCCAGAGTAAGGGCATTCTCTATGCCGAATTCTCCCGCCTTTGTGCGCACAAGCTTTGTCATCACAGCGCCGCAGCCCAGGCGCTGCCCGATGTCATGGCAGAGGGTTCTGATATAGGTTCCCTTGGAGCACGCCACCCTTATGGTATAGCGGGGATGCTCCTTTTTCAGAAATTCCAGGGAGTAAACGGTTACAGGACGGGGCGTCCTCTCCACTTCCTTTCCCGCCCTTGCAAGGTCGCAGAGCTTCTTTCCTCCCACCTTCAGGGCGGAATACATGGGCGGAAGCTGTAAATATTCCCCCACAAATAGCGCCGCAGCCTTTTCCACATCTTCCGCGCTCACATCCGCGTCCTTTTTCTCAAGCACGGTTCCTGAAATATCCTGGGTGTCCGTGGTAATTCCCAGGCAAAAGTCCGCGACATATTCCTTGTCTTTGTCTGTCAGCATGTCGCAGAGCCTTGTCCCGTTTCCCAGACAGACAGGAAGAACCCCAACCGCGTCCGGGTCCAGGGTTCCTGTATGTCCGATTCTTTTCTGTTTGCAGATTCCGCGGAGCTTAGCCACCACATCGTGGGAGGTGTAGCCCGCTTCCTTATAAACGTTAATCATTCCATGGTACATGGTTTCTTATTCCTTTTCGCGCTTTCTGTCATTTCCGGACAGCCGCAGGTTCTCACTCCTTCTCCCGGAGCTGTTCCGCAATTCTTCCGGAAAGATTGTTGACAATGTCATGGAAAGTTCCCGGCATGGTTACGCCGGCCGCCCTCACATGGCCGCCGCCACCGAAAAACTCCGCAACCTTCGCCACATCTACCCTTCCGTTGGAGCGCAGGCTTACCTTGTACTCCAAAATATTGGTCTGGTACATGAAAATCGCGCACTCCACTCCCCGGGTATTCCGAAGCTGGTTGACAATTCCCTCCAAATCAGCCGGCACGGCACGGTAAAAATCCATGGTCTTTTTGTCAACCATGCTGACCACGCATCTGCCGTCCATAAAGAGAATGCTCTCAAGGAGCGCCCTGCCCAGTATTTGGTTCTGGATATAAGTTTTTTCGTAAAAGGTCTCATCAATAAGCCTTGAAAAATCAAACCCGTAGGAAATCAGCTCCGCCGCTGCCTTCAAGGTATCCGGCGACGTGTTGGAGTACTGGAAAACGCCGGTATCGTGCATCATGCCGATATAGAGCGCTTTGGCAATCTCCTCGTCTATCAGAGCTTTGTCCTCGATTACATTATAGATAAGTTCGCTTGTGGAGCTTGCCTTCGGCATTATGTAATTCACATCTCCGCTGCCCTTGTTGCTGATGTGGTGGTCGATATTCACAGTCTTTTTTGCTTCATCAAAGTATTTCTCCGCTCCGCCCAGACGCTCCTTCGAGGTGTCCAGAGCAATAAACAAATCAAAGACCTCCACATCCGTGGCAAAATCCGCATGAATCTCGTCAAGCCCCGCTATACAGGAAAAAATCTCCGCCGGCTTTTCAAGAAATACCTGCACCCTGCTTTCAGGGCACGCCTTTTTCAGATACAGGTATAGTCCCATGGCCGACCCCACGCAGTCGCCGTCCGGTCTTACATGGCCGCCGATGCCAATGGTTGCCGCTCCCCTTGCTTCTTCACAAATATTCATAACCCTCTCCTGTCATACACTGTTTCCGGCTGTTACCGCTATATGCCGACGTTCCATTCCCGCGGGAAAGGAAACGGATTTATGACGCGCGCATTTACGCCTCGTCTTCCTCCGCATCCCCGTCCGCTTCCCCGCCGGTGACCTGGTCAATCAGTTTCGACATTCTCACGCCGTATTCGATAGACTGGTCGCCGATGAAATGAATTTCCGGCGTGTTGCGTAAATTTATTCTGGACGCCAGCTCCCTGCGGATAAAACCTTCCGCATTTTTAAGCCCCGAAATGGTATCCTTCTGCGCCTTTTCATCCCCGTAAACGCTAATCCACGCCTTACAGGTCTTTAGGTCCGGGGCTACCTCAACGGAGACCACAGATGTAAGAGGGCTGATTCTGGGGTCTTTTAACCCGCCCCTTATTATCTCAGCCAGTACTCTTTGCACCTCTCCGTTAATGCGGGTATTCTTCACACTGTTTTTTCTCACCTTGGAACCTCCACCATAATATAGGCCTCCACGATATCAAGCTCCTGCATCTGGTCGAATCCGTCAAATACAAGACCGCACTCAAATCCGGCCTTCACCTCTTTTACATCGTCCTTGAAACGCTTTAAGGAAGCCAGTTTTCCTTCATAAATAAGCCCGTTATTTTCCTTTTCTCCCGGCCTTGTAATGCGAATCTTGCAATCTCTCTGGAAAATACCGTCAAGCACATAGGAGCCTGCAATATTTCCCACGGCGGACGCCCTGAAAATCTGCCTTACCTCCGCATGGCCAATCACCTTTTCCTCGAAAATCGGGTCCAACATACCCTTCATGGCCGCTTCAATGTCGGCAATCGCCTGATAAATTACTCTGTATAATTTAATATCCACGCCTTCCCTCTCCGCAATGGCCTTTGCCATGGCGTCAGGACGGACGTTAAAGCCGATAATAATCGCTGACGACGCGGAAGCAAGGGATACGTCGGATTCGTTGATGGCGCCCACGCCTCCGTGGATGCACTTCACCACTACCTCCTCGTTGGAAAGCTTCATAAGGCTCTGTTTTACCGCCTCCACGCTTCCCTGTACGTCCGCCTTTACAATGATATTGAGCTCCTTCAAATTGCCCGCCTGAATCTGGTTGAAAAGGTCGTCTAAGGACATCTTTGCCTTGGTCTCCTCAAGCATCTTCTCCTTGTTCTGGGCAAGATAGGTCTCCGCATAGGACTTGGCCGTCTTGTCGTTTTCATGGGCGATAAACACTTCTCCGGCGCTGGGAACGTCGGAAAGGCCGAGAATTTCCACAGGTGTGGAAGGCGTCGCTTCCTTCACCCTTCTGCCCTTGTCGTCAATCATGGCTCTTACCTTGCCGTGGCTGGCGCCTGCGGAAATAAAGTCTCCCACATGCAGCGTACCCTTCTGCACCAGCACCGTAGCCACAGGCCCGCGCCCCTTATCAAGCTCGGCCTCAATTACAAGACCTCTTGCCTGCCTGTTGGGGTTGGCCTTGAGCTCCATGATTTCCGCCGTAAGCAGAATGGTCTCAAGCAGCGTTTCAAGCCCTTCTCCCGACTTGGCGGATACGGGGACAAACTCCGTGCTTCCGCCCCAGTCCACGGGAATCAGCTCGTATTCGGTCATTTCCTGTTTTACCCTGTCAACGTTGGCGCCGGGCTTATCAATCTTGTTCACAGCAACGATAATTTCAATCCCCGCCGCCTTCGCATGGTTGATTGCCTCCACCGTCTGAGGCATAACGCCGTCGTCCGCCGCCACTACAAGGATTGCAATATCCGTGGAGTTGGCGCCGCGCATACGCATTGCCGTAAACGCTTCGTGTCCCGGCGTATCCAGGAAGGTAATTGTCTGATTGTTAATATTTACAGTATACGCGCCTATATGCTGCGTAATACCTCCGGCTTCCTTATCCGTCACGTTTGTCTTACGGATTGCATCGAGAAGGGAGGTTTTACCGTGGTCAACATGGCCCATAACACAGATGACAGGGGGTCTTGTTTCCAGAGCCTCCTCCTGCTCGTCGTCCTCCTTCAGGAGCTCCTCGATAACGTCAACCTTTTCTTCTCTTTCGCAGATAATATCATACTCAATAGCGATATTTTCCGCATCCTCAAAGGAAATATCGGAGTTTACCGTCACAATCTGCCCCTTAAGGAACAGCTTCTTAATAATAACGGAAGGCTGCAGCTTCATCTTGTCGGCAAGCTCCTTGATGGTCAGCGAATCGGGAACGGTAATCACCTTGATTTGCTCCTCCACCACTTCTACCGCCTTCTTCTCGGGCTTAATGAATCTTCCCGCTTTGTTTTTGTTCTTTACTGCTGCGTCCTCATCCTCATAGATGAAGTCCTTCCTGGACTTTTTATCCTTCTCCTGGCTGATTCTGCGCTTTTCCTCGTCTCGGCGCTTCTCATCCTTAACCGGGGTTTCCGCAGAGAAACCCTTACCCGGCTTTTCGGGCCGTCTAAATCTATTATCCTGCCCCTGGCCGCCTCTCTCGCTGCGGTTATTATTTCCGCCAGTCCTGTTATTATTCCTTTCAGCGCCATCCCTGCGGAAATCAGTTTTGCCAGCCGGAGCGCCCGGACGGCTAACGCCATCGGGCCTTCTTTGCGTATTTCTGTTATTACGCTCTCCCTGGCTTCTTTCGCCCTGATTTCTCGGCGCATTTCCCTGTGTCCTTTCATTTCTCTGGAATCTGTCCTCTCTACCGGCAGGTCTTTGTCCGCCGGCTTCTCTCCCGGCAGGACGCTCGCCCCGCATCTGGTTATTCCTGTTTCCGCCTTCGCCTCTCGCCGGTCTTTCCGCGCACATATCCTGTCCCTGACGCTGCGCATCCGGCCTTGCCGGTCTTTCAAAGCGTTCCGCAGACTCTGTGCGGGCAGCCGCCCTGACCTCTCTTTCCGCCTGCGCCGCCTCAGTTGCGCGCGCTGCCTGCGCCTCCCTCTCGGCGCGGGCCGCTTCCTCCGCCCGTGCTGCCTGTGCTTCTCTCTCGGCGCGGGCCGCCTGGGCGTTCCTCTGCTGTCTTTCCATTTCCATCCTTCTTGCCGTCTGCCTGAAATCCGACTGCATACTTTCCGGCATGGAAGGGGCTGTCAGCGGACGGATGATTTTGTGGGGCGCCTCCTGTCTGCGGGCTCCCTGTCCCTGATTCTGAGGCTGTCCCTGCCTTCCGCCGCCTGCCGGCCTGTTTCCCTGACGGTTTCCCTGTCCCTGGGGCGCCCTGCGCTCGCCCGAAGGACGCTGCTGTCCCGGAATGTTACTGTTGCGGGGATTGCTCACAACGATAATTTTCTTTTTCTTTTTGGGCTGCTCGCCGCCCGCCGCCGGTCTCTGCTCCCTGCCGTTCATGGCATTGCCATTTGCAGCAGGACCGTTTGCTGCCGGTTCGGACTTTGCCGCCTCAGGCTTTGCGCCGGCTGCTTCCGGCTTTCCTGACTCCGAAGCCGCTGCTTTTACACCGGCTGCCCCCGGCTTTGCTGGCTCTGAAGCCGCTGCTTTTGCACCGGATGCCTCCGGCTTCGCACCGGCCCCTTCCGGCTTCCCTGACCGGGTTCCTTCCGGCTTTGCGCCGGCCGCAGCTACCGCCTCGGGCTTTGCCGCCGGTTTTGCCTTTCCGAAAGCCTTTCTGACCATTTCCGCCGCCTCCTCCTCGAGAGAGCTCTGCGCCGCCTTTACTTCGATTCCTTTATCCTGCAGAAAAGCAATGATTTCCTTGCTTTGCTTTTCCATTTCCTTTGCTATTTCATGCACCTTTATTTTGGCCATTCCACTACCTCCGTCTCATGCCTTATGATTCTTCCAAACGTTTCATGATATTTGCCGCCATTCCCTCGTCCGTAACAGCCACAGATGTTCTCATTTCCCTGCCGATTGCCCTGCCGAGCTGTTCCTTGTCGGAATAAAAATAAATCGGCGTATTATAAAAAGCACACATATTGGTAAACTTTTTTTTGGTGTTATCAGAGGCGTCGTTTCCGATTATCACCATTGCCGCCCTGCCCTCTTTGACCGCTTTTTCCGTGGAGAACTCGCCGCTTTTCAGATTCCTCCCTTTCGCTGCCAGCCCTAAAAGGGATAATACTCTGTCATTCATGAATTGCCGTAAACTCCTTTTCCAGATTGTCATACACTTCGTTTGGAATACTCATTTTGAAAGACCGTTCCAATCCCTTACTCTTTCGCGCTTTCAAAAGACACTCTCTTTCCTTACAAAGATAAGCACCTCTTCCGTTCTTTTTGCCTGTTACATCCAGCACAATTTCATCCTCCGGCGTTTTCAGAATGCGCATCATTTCTTTTTTATTTCTCATTTCTCCGCATCCGATGCACTGCCGCATGGGGATTTTCTTTGCCATGAAATCCCCCCTATTCCTTTATATCTTCGGCGGCTTCCGGGTATTCTTCCGAATCCTCGTAATCTTCAATTTCTTCCTCGTATTCCTCTTCGCCGGAAGCTCCTTCGGCGTATTCGCCGCCGTCTTCTATATATTCACCGCCGGAAGTTCCTTCGGCATATTCGCCGCCGTCGTCCTGCGCATACTCATCCTCAAAGCCTTCCCCGGCATACTCGCCGTCCTGCGCGTAACCGCCGTCAGGGCCTTCCTCCCCGTATTCCTCCACATAGCCTTCGGAATATTCCGTCTCTGCGCCGTATTCGCCGTCCTCGTAATCCTCGTCGTATTCGTCATACTCATCCAGATAATCTTCATAACGGAAGCCCGGAGCATCCTTGGCCTGGGTCTCGCTCTTGATATCAATCTTATAGCCTGTAAGCCTTGCCGCCAGCCTTGCGTTCTGCCCCTCCTTGCCGATGGCAAGGGAAAGCTGGTAATCGGGCACCACCACCTTGGCCGTCTTTTCGTCCGGGTCGGCGAACACCGCCACGATTTTCGCCGGTGAAAGGGCGTTCTGAATCAGGTTGCCCGGATTTTCATCCCAGTTGATAATGTCGATTTTCTCTCCCCGAAGCTCCTCCACAATGGAGTTTACCCGGACGCCGTTCAGTCCCACGCATGCGCCTACCGCGTCAACGTTGGGATTGTTGGACTTCACCGCCATCTTGGTTCTGCTTCCCGCTTCTCTGGCGATGCTCATAATCTCCACCGTGCCGTCGCGGATTTCTGTAACTTCCGCTTCAAACAGCCTCTTTACCAGCTCCGGGTGGGTACGGCTCACTAAAATCCTTGGGCCCTTGGGCGTGTTCTTCACCTCCAGGATATATACCTTAATCCTCTCCGTGGGCCGGAACACTTCGCTCTTTACCTGCTCGCTGTCATTTAAGATACCGTCGGCTTTACCTAAATTTATGCTGATATTTCTTCCAATGTAACGCTGTACAATGCCCGTTACGATATCCTTTTCCTTCTCAAAATACTGGTTATAGATAACGCTTCTTTCCTCCTCGCGGATTTTCTGGAGAATCACGTTCTTTGCGTTCTGTGTTGCAATCCGGCCGAACTCCTTAGACTTAATCTCCACATGGATAATATCGCCGGGCTGTGCGTCCGACTTGATTTCCCTGGCATCTTCAAGCGATATCTGAAGGCAGTCGTCCTCCACTTCCTCCTCTACCACTTCCTTTTCCGCATAGCAAAGGAAATCGCAGGTTTCCCTGTTGATTTCAACCCTCACGTTATCAGATTTGCCAAAATGATTCTTGCATGCCGTAATCAGAGAATTTTCGATTGCCTCAAAAAGCGTTTCCTTGCTGATTTCCTTCTCCTTTTCCAACACATCCAATGCTTCCATTAATTCCTTGTTCATTTTCCTTATCCTTTCCGCCCTTTATTTTCTTATCGGGGCTAAAAATCCAATGTCAGTCTGACAACTGCAATATCCTTCCTGTTAAACACAGTCTTTTCCCCTTCACCTTCATTGGAAGACGGCGTTTCAATAGTGATGGTGTCCTCGTCAAACGCCGTTAAAAAACCTGTAAATTCCCTGACGCCGCCTACCGGCTTAAAGGTCTTAATCTCCACCTCATCGCCAAGGCTCTTTTCAAGATGCTTATCCTTCTTAAGCTGTCTGCCAAGTCCCGGCGAGCTGACCTCAAGAATATAAGCGTCGTCTATAAAATCCTCTCTGTCAAGGGCATCGGAGAGGGCGCGGCTGACGTTTTCACAGTCGTCAATGGAAACTCCCTCCTCCTTATCGATATAGCACCGCAGATACTGCTCGCTCCCCTCCCGGACATATTCAATATCATAAATCTCCACATGATTCGCCCCGGCTATGGGCGTTAAAAGCGCCTCGCATCTCTTCTCATAATCTTCTCTTTTTGACATCCGCTCACCTCTATCCCCAAAAAAGAGTGGACCGCAAAGCCCACTCTAAATTAACAAGTATCCATAATTCTTCTGTATTGTAGCACTCCTTAAAGCGAATTGCAATATGCTTTTAACATTTTCCCGCCATTTAAGCCGGTTCTTTCTGATTTTCTTCCTTCCAGAGCCGGTAAAGCAGCGCAATCGCCAGCGCAATAAAGCCCGCTCCGCCAATCAGCCCCACACAGGAGGGCCCCAGAAACACGTTGTAAGGCTTTTCAAGGGAGGTAAAGTAAACCCCAAAAGCCGCCAGGCCGTTTAACACCCCGTGCCCGACAACCGCCGGAAGGCAGCTTTTTGTTTTTATCGTCACATAGGACAGAATAATCCCCATTACGATGCAGAAAATACACATGGATATGATTCCCGTCACCGGATAGCCCCGGTAGCCCACGCCGTAATTATGCCCCATGACCGTAAGAGGCGCGTGCCAAAGCCCCCAGATAAGGCCGCCGAGCAGCAGCGCCGGAACCGTCTTAAACTGCTTTAACAGTCTGGGAAGCAGATAGCCCCGCCAGCCCCATTCCTCTCCCAGACAGGGAAGAAGGTTCAAAAGCGGCGCCATAACGACGCCCATCATAAGCTGATTTGTGACGACTCTTTTCGCCTGCTGCGCGGTAACGGTATCCGCCGAAGCCCCCACGCTCTCCGCCTGAGCCTTTAAAAGCACCTGCACGTATCCCATTTCCGAATCAAAATGGCCGGGAAAAATAATAAAGTAAAGCGCCGCCCCCAGAAAAATCAGCAGGACAAACCCCGGCCAGACCAACGCGTAATACTTTAGATTCCCCCTCAGGTTCAGGGAAATTCTAAGGTTCCCTATCAGTCTGTCCTTCGTAAGCAAAATGGTAAGGAGCGCCCCCGTTGCCGGGATAAACATCACGCTGCTTATGAGGGACTGGGCTGTGTAGGCGGCAGTCACATCCGTGCTCCCCGCCATGGGCATAATGACAAAGATTTCCACCGCATAGGTGAAAATAAAGGTAATCAGCAGATAAATAATTATCTGCCGGATATTGGCTTTCTTTTCGTCTGCATTCATATTTCTTCTCCTGATTAATTCTTCCGGCGCCGGTCCGTTTCCGCTTTAAGAATCCGCTTTGTCTCCGACGCCGTCAATTTCCAGCTCAAACTTCTGCTTGTCATGGACGCTGATTTCCCGTCCAAGCTGTATCTCGATGATTTTAAGCTCCGTGTCCGCCATTATGGTGTGACGGCTACCGGCTTTCATTTCCAGAACGTCGCCGGCCTCTACCCTGCGGCTCACCCCGTCAATCACGCACCGGCCTTTTCCTGAAATGATATTCCAGATTTCATCCCGCCTTAAATGGCTGTGGTAATTCATACTGTGCCCCGGCTTTAAGGTAACCTTGCTGGTCCGGCTTTCCCTTGTAACGTCCAGAACCAGAAAATCCCCCCAGGATTTCTCTGCAAACATCACCTGCTGGTCGATTTTATCCACAAAAGGCTTGATATAGCTGGACTGCTCCTTATCGGAAACCAGAATCCCCTCCGGGCTTGCGGACACCACCATGTTTTTCAGCCCCATACACAGCACCGGGACGTCCAGCTCGTTAAGCACATGCACGTTCTCACAGGTCTCGTTTAAAATCGCCTCTCCCACGCAGGGCTCCTCCATGGCCTCGGATAAGGTGTTCCAGGTTCCAAGGTCCTTCCACTGTCCCTGAAAGCGCATCACGCAGATATCCGTCTCCTTCTCCACAACCGCATAGTCAAAGCTGATTTTATCCAGAGAATCATATCTGTCGAATAAAGTCTCATAATCCGCATACCCGATAATCTGTTTTGCCTTTTCAAGCACATATTTCATCCGATAGGCAAACACGCCGCCGTTCCAGAGAGCTCCCTGGTCGATATACTCCTTTGCGGTTTCCGCGTCCGGCTTTTCGCGGAAGGTTTTCACCCCGCTCACCGTTTTCTTATCCGTGGGAAGGATATAACCATATTTTTCACTGGGATAGGTAGGCTCCATTCCCATAAGCACCAGACTGGCAGCGCCTTCCCCTGCCAGAGCCGCCAGCTTTTTCAGCGCCTCAAAATAATCGATTTCCACATAGGGGTCCACAGGGCAGACAATCACCGGTTCCTCCTGTGAAATCCCGCAAACGTCATGAAGATATGCCGTAGCCAGCACAATGGCCGGAAAGGTATCCCTGCGGCAGGGCTCCACGCAGACCAAAACCTCGTCCCCGAGCTGATTGTGGATAGAGGACGCCTGGGTTTTCGAGGTTGCAATCGTGACCGTCGCCCCTTCGTCCACCTCCCGTATCTGATGGTACATCCGCTGTACCATGGATTCGTAACCGCCGTCCTTTGTCCTGAAAATTTTGATAAACTGCTTGGAGCGGATATCATTGGACAGCGGCCATAACCGCTTTCCCGAGCCGCCCGACAATAAAATAATGTGCATCTGCATTCTCCCGTTATGATAATCAAGTAGATGAAAGTTTCCGCCGCCCGGGCATCCGTCGCTTCCTTCAGGTGCCCGCGTACAAAAGAAAAAGTGCCAAGAAAACCTGTACGTCAAGTTTCTCAACACTTTCTTCCAGCAGGGGCAGTAGGAATCGAACCCACATCGACGGTTTTGGAGACCGCTGTTCTACCTTTGAACTATGCCCCTATCTCAGCGGTTTGAATCGCTGAATGGTATCAACTGCTTTGTGTTCATCAGCACACTTCGGTATTATAACTCACCAAAGCATCATCTGTCAACAACTTGATTTATTTTTCTTTAATACATTAGATGGTCCTTGGTATCTTCTTCGATTATTTTGCTGAACTCCTTAATGTCCTTAGACGGCTCGTAGGCCTCCTCCTCGTAAAGAAGCTCATGAAGCTTTCTTACGTTTTCTTCCAGATTGACCGGCACCACGCAGTTTCCCTTCGAACCGATAATTCCGCCGTTGCGCATTCCCTCAAAGGGAAAGCCGTCGCTTACCGTCACTTCATATTCGCCTATCATGCCAAGCACGGGTATGATATCCTGTACGTCCAGTGAGGTGCGGACGCTGGGAAGCACGCCGTAAACCGCTTCCGTGAGGGCTCCAATAGAGGATTTCTTTCCCTTTTCCATCATGGCAACCAGCACGTCCCTCTGTCTCTGGGTCCGTCTGAAATCATCCCCGCCGCCGTAACGGATACGGCAGTACGCCGTGGCCTGCAGGCCGTTCAGGGTCTGTTTCCCCGCCTGGGTCACAGGGGTATATTCAATGTCCATCTCCTGCGCCATGGTGCTCTGGTAATTGTTTAAATGGGAAATCTCCGTTTCGGTTACTTCCATTTCAATGCCTCCAAGAGCGTCCACAGCTTTCATCAGCCCTTCAAATCCCACGGTAATATAGTCTGTCAGAAACAAATCGGTATTCATGTTTATCATGCCGATTGCCTGCTCCGGGCCGCCTAACGCATAAGCGGTATTGCACTTTTTATAAACGTCGTTCCCCAGATTTAAATAAGTATCCCTGTAGATAGAAACAAGGCGTATCTCGTGATTATCCATGTCGATGGAGCAAATCATAATCGTGTCGCTTCTGTTGCCCTTCCCCAGGCTCCCGTCTCTGGCGTCCACTCCGAAAAACGCCACGTTATATATTCCTGTGTACTTGCTTTCCTCCTTTGTCTGAGAAATTTCCACGATTTTTTCCTTCACCTCAGGATTAACCGCAATATTTTCTTCCTTGATAACATCCTTTTCCGCGCCGGTTTCACTGTCGGTGGCACGCAGCGTAATATACAAAAATCCCAGGGCCGCCACTAAAACCACAGCCTCTAAAATAAATAACGGAATGTGTTTTACCCACTTTTTCTTATCCATTCCTGACTCCTTTTGCAGCTTCCATGATAAAAACTCTGATATATCTTACCACAAACCGACCAGTTTGAACACTATAATTTCATTTTTTTGTCAGTTTTGTAATATTTCTGTCATAATATCCCGGCGGCTGGCTTAAGAAATCTTTCCGGTACGGTCAGGAAAGTACTGCCACGGCCTCCGCCACGGTTTTTACCCCAATCACCTTGATTCCTGAAATCTCCTTCACGCTCTCAGCGCAGACGGAGGGTATGATACAGGTGGAAAATCCCAGCTTTTTTGCCTCCTGTACCCTGGCCTGAATCATGCTGATTCCGCGCACTTCCCCGCTGAGCCCCACCTCGCCCATGGCGATGAGCCTGCTGTCAATCACTTTGTTTTTAAAGCTGGAAACCACCGCGAGGGCAATGCCCAAATCGATGGCAGGCTCCATAATCCTGATTCCCCCCGCAATATTCACATAGGCGTCGCAGTTGCCAAGGGAAAGCCCCAGCCTTTTTTCAAGCACGGCAATGAGGAGGTTGACTCTGTTAAAATCCGTCCCTATGGTCTGCCTTCTGGGAATCCCGAAGCTGGAATGGCTCACCAGCGCCTGAATTTCCACCAGCATGGGCCTTGTCCCCTCCATGGAGCACACCACAACAGAGCCGCTTGCCTCCTCGGGCTTGCCGCTTAACATAAACTCCGAGGGATTTAAAACCTCCTTAAGACCTGAGGATTCCATTTCAAAAACGCCAATCTCGTTGGTGGAGCCGAACCGGTTCTTTACACCCCGCAGAATCCGATAGGAGGCATGCCTGTCCCCTTCAAAATAAAGCACCGTGTCAACCATATGCTCCAGCACCCTTGGTCCCGCCACCGTGCCTTCCTTTGTCACATGACCCACGATGAAAACGGCGATATTAAGCCCCTTTGCAAGCTGCAAAAGGACGCCTGTGGCCTCCCGCACCTGAGACACGCTGCCCGGTGCGGAGGAAACGTCCTCGTGGAACATGGTCTGGATGGAATCGATTACCACAACGTCAGGCTGCGAATGCCTGATGGTTTCTTCTATGAGGCCAAGCCCGTTTTCACACAAAAGCTTTAAATTTCCGTTAAATTCTCCCACACGGTTTGCATGGATTTTTATCTGCTTTAAGGATTCCTCTCCCGAGACATAGAGAACCTCCCGCCCGTCAAAGGCCAGATTCCTGCATACCTGCAAAAGAAGGGTGGACTTGCCAATCCCCGGGTCTCCGCCCACCAGGGTAAGGGAGCCTCGCACCAGCCCGCCTCCAAGCACCCTGTCAAGCTCCTGCATCCGGGTGGTCATCCTGTCTTCCTCTTCCAGGGAAATCTCGGAAAGCGCTGCCGGAGCCGGCCTCTCCCTTCCCGCCGATTTTCTGTTTTTGTCATAAACTCCCGCCATACGGCCGCCTGTAACCGCCGTCTCTTCCACAAATGTATTCCACTGTCTGCATCCCGGACATTGTCCCATCCATTTTGAAGATTCGTAGCCGCAGCTTTGACAGAAGAATATAGTTGTATTCTTTCCTTTTGCCATAAAAAATACTCTCCGTTTAAACAGGGAAGATTTTCTTTCCCTTCCTGTAAAACAAAAGCCGCTGCAAAACCGTTTATCATTTTGCAGCAGCCTCCGTTTTGTTGTCCTTATTTTTCTTTATTTTTTTATTGTCACATCAGCTTTCCCTGTTTCGGAAAACTCCACGCTTAAATTCAGCTTACCGCCCAAATTGGTCTTCATTTTGCCGATGCTCTTGCCATCCACAAAAACCTCGTACTCCGTGTCTTCATTGAGTCCTAAGGTAAGCTGCGCATCCTCGCTGCCTTCCACGGTAAATTTCACCTCGTCCGCCGTCTCCGAAAAATGGGAAACGCTGGTTCCCGGCACCGACTCATAGGCGAACATTCCGTTTTTTTCCAGCTTTGTCATGGTTTTATAGGTTTTCACCTTATATAAATCCCCGCAATGCTCAAAGTCTTCCAGCTTGGCCTTTCCCTCCAGCATATGGTTGCCAAAACTGATAGTTCCGTCTGCTTCTGACCGTAATAATTCCTCTACAACTGCCATTTTCTTATGTCCTCCTGCTATCCCCTTATGTTAATCAGGTTAATGTCAGTATAATATATTTTTGCGCCGATATCCACCGGAAAATTCTAAAATTTTTGTGTTTTTGGAGCGCCTCGTAAAAGCGCCGCCTCCGACCGGCATCCGCTTATCCGGTACGCTTATCCTCCGCCGTCTGGAAAACCACCTGCCCTTTTCGAAAGCCTGCCGTCACGGTATCTCCCGCCTTTACCCGGCCTGAGAGTATCTCTTCGGCGAGCTTATCCTCCACCACGTTCTGGAGGGCGCGCTTTAAGGGTCTGGCTCCCATCTTGTCGTCGGAATACTTTGTCAGAATGTGTTCCTTTAAGGCGCTGCTCACCGAGAGCTTAATCTGCATCTGCTCCCTGCACCTCTTTGCAAGATTGCTGCCGAGAAGATTGATAATCTCGTGCATCTCCTTTTTGTCAAGAGGCTGGAATACCATAATCTCGTCAATCCGGTTGATGAACTCCGGCTTGAAAAGCTTTTTGACCTCCTCCATCACTCCGGCCTTCATTTTTTCATAATCCTGTTCCTTAGAGGTTTCCATGGAAAACCCGAGGTTTTTCGGCGCCACAATTCTCTGTGCCCCGGCATTGGAGGTCATGATTAATATGGTGTTCTTAAAGCTCACCTTACGCCCCTTTGAGTCCGTGATATGGCCATCGTCAAGCACCTGCAAAAGCACGTTGAACACATCGGGATGGGCCTTCTCGATTTCATCAAAGAGCACCACGGAGTAAGGGTTTTTCCTTATCTTCTCGCTGAGCTGTCCGCCCTCCTCAAAGCCCACATAGCCCGGAGGCGAGCCAATCATCTTTGATACGGAATGTCCCTCCATGTACTCTGACATGTCCACCCTGATTAGCGCGCTTTCCGTTCCGAACATGGCCTCCGCAAGGGCCTTTGAGAGCTCTGTTTTTCCTACGCCGGTAGGACCTAAAAACAGGAACGAGCCGATGGGTCTCCCCGGGTCCTGCAGACCCACTCTGCCTCTCCTTATGGCTCTGGAAACGGCGCTTACCGCCGCGCTCTGGCCGATTACCCGCCTGTGAAGCACGTTTTCCAGCCGGAGCAGCCGCTCGCTTTCCTTTTCCGTTAGCTTTTTCACCGGCACCTTTGTCCAGGAGGAAACCACCTCGGCAATTTCGTTTTCGCTTACCACAAGGCTGCTCTCCGTCTGCTGCCTGCGCTTGCGTTCCCTTGCCCTCTCATAATTTCTGATGAGCTTTTCCTGTTCCTTACGAACCTCGCCGGCCTTTTCAAACTCCTGCCCTTTCAGGCACTCCTCCACCTGTACGTCCATATCCTGAATCCGAAGAAGCATTTCCTTTAAATTTTCCGGCGTCCGGGTGTTGTTCAGCCGGACCGCCGCTGCCGCCTCGTCAATCAAATCAATGGCCTTGTCGGGAAGGTTCCTGTCGTTAATATAGCGCTCCGAAAGCTGAACAGCCGCCGTAATGGCGCCCTCCGTAATGGTGACTCTGTGATGCTCCTCATATCTGGGAGCCACCCCCTTTAAGATTTCCACCGCCTCCTCTATGGTGGGCTCCTCCACGTAAACCGACTGGAACCGCCTCTCCAGGGCGGCGTCCTTCTCCACATATTTGTGATATTCCGCCACGGTGGTTGCGCCAATCATCTGCAGCTCCCCTCTTGCAAGGGAGGGCTTTAGGATATTGGAAGCGTCAATTGCGCCTTCCGCTCCGCCCGCGCCGATAATCGTATGCATCTCGTCCAGGAAAAGGATGACGTTGCCGTCCTCCTCCACCTCCCGGATAACCTTCTTGATTCTCTCCTCAAACTCGCCTCTGTATTTGGAGCCGGCCACCATCCCCGACAAATCCAGGGTAAGCAGTCTTTTGTTCTGTACGGTAAAGGGCACCTCTCCCGCCACAATGCGCAGGGCAAGCCCTTCCACCACCGCCGTCTTTCCCACCCCCGGCTCCCCGATAAGGCAGGGATTGTTTTTGGTACGGCGGCTTAATATTTCGATAACCCTCCTGATTTCCCTCTCTCTGCCAATCACAGGGTCAAGGGCGCCGGCGGCGGCCAACGCCGTCAAATCCCGGCTGTACTGCTCCAAGGCGGAGCCTGCCCGGCCCCTCCTTGCCTGCTTTCTCCCTAAATCCTCTTTATATAAATTGCCGTCCTCACCCATGGAAATTAAAGTGTCCGCATACAGCTTCTGCACGGAAATCCCAAGGGTATTGAGCAGCCGCACGGCCACGTTTTCCCCCTCTTTGAGTATTGCAAGAAGAATATGCTCCGTGCCGGTAGCGTTCGCCCCGAAACGGTCCGCCTGCCTGTGCGCCTCCTCGAGGACAAATTTTGCCCGCGGGGAATATCCCTGCCGTTCCTTAAGCATGGCCGCGCCCTCCGGCATGATAAGCTCCCGTATCATTTCCACGATTTTTTCTTCATCTGCGCCGTTTCCTTTCAGAACCCTGGCCGCCACCCCCTCCTTCTCCCGAAGCAGGCCCACCAGAATATGTTCCGTACCCACGTACCCGGCACTCATTCTGGACGCCATTTTCTCCGCAAGGGACAGCGCCGCTTTTGCCCTGTCCGTAAAACCACCTGACTGCATATTAGGCTCCTCCAAATTCTTCATATATTTCATCAATCATCTGATGCACTTCATCCTTAGAAACGCCTTTGCAGATTCCTTTTGCAAGGATTACCCGCAGATTTTCATCCATCTCATGCAGAGAGGTAAGCTTATCTGCGTCTAATGCAATAACGGCGCCCTTTCTTCTGTCCACCTTCAAAAAGCCTTCCTGCTTTAATACCGTGTAGGCTTTATTTACGGTGTGCATATTGATGCCGATATCATCCGCAAGCTGCCGCACAGAAGGAAGCGCGTCTCCCTCCTGAAACCGGGCCGATGCAATTCCAAGGATGATTTGATTGCGAAGCTGCAGATAAAGCGCCTCCTCACTGCTGAAATCTATCTCAATAACCATATGCACATCCTTCCCGTCACTAAATGGTCATGCATTTATAAATCCTTATCATCCATATTGAGGAATTCAAATTCGAATTCATCGTCGTCTATCAGGAAATTCTGAGGCTTTCTGGAGGCCTGCTTTCTTGCCGGCTGCGCGTCCTCCGCCGCATAAAGCTCCCTTTCTCCTTTCGCTCTGGAACGGGCCTGCCTGTCCCCGGATTTTGCCGTGCGCTCCTGCGGCTCCGAAGAGGTTCTCCTTCTCCTTACGGGAGCCTCCTCCTGTCCTTCGTCTTCCTCCTGGGTTTTTCTTCTCCGTTTCCTGACGGGAACTTCTTCCTCTTCCTCCTCGTCCGCTTCTTCCTCTTCCGTTTCCTCCTCCTCGTCCTCCTCATACTCGTAATCGTAGGAGAGGGAACGCACCTTGAAGATGAGAACCGTAACGGCTATAAAAAGCAGCACAATAACCACGGCAAGGACAATAATAATAATCTTGCTGTTGTCCACCTGCTTCTGAAGCTTCTGGTTGTTTTCGTTTGCAACGCCTACCGCCGATAAAAGCTCGTTTAGCTTCTGTCTGTTTCCTTCGACATTGTTGTAAAGATAATACTCGTACTCTCCGGTATCGTTCTGGGCATAAACCACCTCGTAGTCGTTGTGCTCAGGTTCAGGAGCCGGTTCCGGCTCCCCGGTCTCTCCCCCGGGATTTTCTCCGCCTTCTCCCTCCGGCGCTTCGCCCTCAGGGTTCTCGCCGCCTTCTCCTTCGCCCTCGGGAGGCGTCTCGCCGCCTTCAGCCGAACCTGCCGCACCCACTTCCACCAAATCCGAGCGCACATAACCCTCTACGGTCTTTCCGTTATAGTTGCAGGTAATCTGATACCACTTCTTCCCCGCGTTATCATTTGCCTCTCCAATCAATGTGATTCCGGTACCGTTCGGCAGAGAGCCTACTGCGCTATGCTGGGTGGACGCGCCGGAACGCACTCTCACGTTCTTTTCTGATTTAATCACCGCCTGGGTCTCCCCGATTGCGGTGGGCACCGTTTCCGCCGGACTGCCGGAGGAGGATGAACCGGAAGACGCCGGCGCGCTCTCGCTCACCTTAATGGTCTCGTTTGTCTGCACCAAATCGCTTCTGATATAACCGTGGCCGCCGCCGGATATGGGAACCTGATACCATATCGTCCCCGAAGCATCCTTAACCGCCCCCTGGATATCGATTGTCTTGCCCTGAGTGGTGCCGGCAACAACCTCGCTGTCCGAGCTTGCCTGAGCGCGTATGTTTGCGGTCTTTGCAACCACTTTTCCCTCCGCCGCAAAGCCGGTAATTGCCGTCATGAAAAATACCGCGCAAAACAGTAAAAGACCAGCCAGGCGCCTTGTCACATTTAACCTTTTCATTTCTATTATTCCCTCATCTTTCCCGTGTATAACGTTTACTTCCATCATCTCCTGTACGTTCTTTTCCATAACCGGCCATGGCCATGTTTCTCTGCCTTTCATTTCTGGCCTCCGCCTCCACGTTCTTATGGAAAGCCTCCTCGCATTTCGGACAAAAATGCCCGCTCTTGATTGCGATTCCGCACATTTCACATTTCAGGAATCCTCCTCTGTTTTCGATTACCTCGAAACGGTTTTCCTTCACCATCTGCCGAATGGACTTGCGCGAAACGCCTGTTTCCATCGATATATCGGAAACATTGGCCCCCTTATGCTTTTCCAGATAACCTCTGACCTTACCGTAATCATCGTACTCAGACTCGCCGCATTCCTCGCAGCGGAATTCCCCAAGTCCCTTATAAACCAGCACGCCCCCGCATTTTTCGCAAATAACGGGTCTTTGCTGGTCTTCTGACAACTGCAGCATTCTCATCCTTTCAGCCATATTTTTTCTTCATCCCCTCTCTATGCCTCGTCAATCGCTTTTCCGATGTCATGACGCATATATTTATTATCAAAGGACACCCATTCGGCAGCCGCATAGGCGTTTGCCCTGGCTTCCTTCAAATCCTTTCCCTTGGCCGTGATTCCAAGCACTCTGCCTCCGTTTGTGACAATGCCCTGTTCTGTCTCCTTCGTCCCGGCATGGAAGCAGAAATAAGAATCCTGCCCTTCAAACTTCTCAAGTCCCTTTATCACAAGACCCTTCTCATATTTTACCGGATATCCCTTTGAGGCCAGCACCACGCAAACCGCCGCGTTATCCTCGAACTGAAGGTCAATCTCGTTAAGACGCCCGTCAATACAGGCTTCCATCACCTCAATGATATCGTTCTTCATCCGGGGCAATACCACCTGCGCCTCCGGGTCTCCGAATCTTGCATTATATTCAAGCACCCGGGGGCCCTTTTCCGTCAGCATCAGCCCGAAAAAGATAATCCCCTTAAACTCTCTGCCCTCCGCCGCCATGGCGTCAACGGTTGACTGGTAAATATATTTCTTACAGAAATCATCCACTTCCTCCGTATAGAAAGGACTGGGTGAAAAGGTTCCCATACCGCCGGTATTAAGGCCCGTATCGCCGTCCCCCGCCCTCTTGTGGTCCTGAGCGGAAGTCATGGTTTTGATAGTTTTACCATCCACAAAGGAAAGTACCGACACCTCCCGTCCTGTGAGAAATTCTTCTATTACAAGGCGGTTGCCGGCGCTGCCGAACTGATGCTCCAGCATAATCGACCGCACCCCTTCTCTGGCCTCCTCCAGATTCTGACAGATAAGCACGCCCTTTCCCAGCGCAAGGCCGTCCGCCTTAAGCACAATGGGAAAATCCGCCCCCTCCAGATATGTAAGCGCCTCGTCCGCCGAGTCAAAGGTTTCGTAGCCTGCCGTGGGAATCTTGTACTTCTTCATCAAATCCTTGGAAAACGCCTTGCTTCCCTCGAGAATCGCCGCATTTTTCCTGGGCCCGAAAGCGCGCAGCCCCTCCTTTTCCAGCTCGTCTACAAGACCGCCCACTAAAGGGTCGTCCATTCCCACAATGGTTAAATCAATTTCCTTTTCCTTTGCAAATGCCGTAATTTTTTCAAATTCCATTGCGCCGATGGGAACGCATTCCGCAATCATGCCGATGCCCGCATTGCCCGGAGCGCAGTATATTTTATCTACTGCAGGGCTCTTTGCCACGCTCATGGCAATTGCATGTTCTCTGCCGCCGCTGCCTACAATCAATACCTTCATGCTGTTTTCTCCCCCTTTATTTTTTATGATAAGCTTTGCCGCTGGCCGGTTTTGTTATTTGCAGGTTCTGCCATTGTCAGGCTTTTCCCCGGCAAACTCTGCCATGGCAATTTCATCTATCGCTTTGGGCAGTATCACCCATTCCGCCTGTTCCATCACTCTGCGCTGAAGAAGCTCCGGCGTGTCGCCGTCAAGGACCTCCACCGCCTTCTGGGAAATAATCTTTCCCGTATCCGTCCCCGCATCCACAAAATGCACCGTAGCGCCGGTTATTTTCACCCCTCTTGCAAGAACCGCCTCATGAACCTTCAAGCCGTAAAAACCTGTCCCGCAGAAAGAAGGAATCAGGGAAGGATGAATATTGATAATTCTGTTCTGATAAATTTCGGTCATCTTTTCCGGCAGAATCACAAGGAAGCCGGCGAGTACTATTAAATCAGGATTTAATTCTTTGAGTTTTTCCAGGAAAGCCTGATTAAAATCCTCCCTGCTTTCAAAGCTTTTGGGAGAAATACAAAATGCCGGAATCCCCTCGTTTTCCGCTCTTTTTAAGGCATATGCTCCCGCATTATTGCTTATAACGCCCGTTATTTTTGTATTTCTTATCACTCCCGTTTTGATGCCGTCGATGATTGCCTGGAGATTGGTTCCTCCGCCTGAAACACAGACTACAATGTTCAGCATATTGTCACTCCCTTTTCACCGGCCTTTAGGTCGCCCACCACATAGGCCTTCTGCCCGGCAGCCGATACGGCAGCCAATGTCTTATCCGCATCCGCTGGCGCAACCGCCAGAACCATTCCAAGCCCCATATTGTAGGTATTATACATCATCTTCTCCTCCAACTGCCCCTTCTGCGCAAGCAGCTTAAAGATGGGCGGCAGAGGATAGCTGTCCTTTTCCACAACGGCATGAATATTCTCCGGGAGCATTCTGGGTATATTCTCGTAGAAGCCGCCGCCCGTGATATGGCTGCAGCCTTTAATGACAACGCCCGCCTCCTGAATGCTCTTTAACGCCTTTACATAGATAATAGTAGGCGTAAGCAGCGCCTCCCCCAGGGTACTTTCCAGCTCGTCGTAATAGGTATCAAGACTTTCCCTTGTCATATCGAATACTTTTCTTATCAGTGAAAAACCGTTGCTGTGAACGCCGGAGGATGCAATCCCTATAAGAACGTCTCCCGGCTTAATTGCCGCTCCGGTAATCAGGTTTTTCTCGTCCACCACGCCTACTGCAAAACCGGCCAGGTCATATTCCTCCTCCGGCATAAGCCCCGGGTGCTCCGCCGTCTCGCCGCCGATTAGTGCGGCGCCTGCCTGCTTACATCCCTCCGCCACTCCTTTTACGATTGCGGCGATTTTTTCGGGATAATTTTTGCCGCATGCTATGTAATCCAGGAAAAACAGCGGTTCCCCGCCCGCGCATGCAATGTCGTTCACACACATGGCGACACAGTCGATTCCCACCGTGTCGTGCTTATCCATAAGAAACGCCAGCTTTAATTTGGTTCCCACTCCGTCGGTTCCCGAAACCAGCGCGGGTTTTTCCATGTTTTTAATAGAAGAAAGGGAAAAAGCCCCCGAAAATCCCCCAAGGCCCCCTAACACCTCCGGCCTTAAGGTTTCCTTTACATATTCTTTCATCAGCTCCACGCTGCGGTAACCTGCTTCAATATCCACTCCTGATTTTTTGTAATCCATGTTTTCTCCCATCTGCGCGCCCTGCACGCGTACAAATCGGGGAGAGCGCAAGCCTTCGCCTTCACTTTCCCTCCTGCTTTTCTCCTTATGTCCTCACACTTTCAATAATTCTTATACCCTTCGCTTTGCAGTCTGTCATCCTTTTTCTGGACGCTTTCTTTCATCTTCCGGCTGTAATCCTTCAGTCTTTTAAGAAGCTCCCCGTCGGAGGTTGCAAGTATCTTTGCCGCCAAAATCCCCGCATTGGCTCCCCCGTTTATGGCCACGGTTGCCACCGGTATCCCCTGAGGCATCTGCACGATGGAATACAGAGAATCCCTTCCGCCTAAGGATGTAGTATGCATGGGAATGCCAATCACCGGCATGGGAAAAATGGCCGCGCACATACCCGGCAGATGAGCCGCCATACCCGCCCCGGCAATAATCACCTTAAAGCCCTTTTCTTCGGCAGTTTTTGCATATTCGAAAAACACATCCGGCTCCCTGTGCGCTGAAATGATTCTCATCTCAAAGGAAATCCCAAGCTCGTTAAGGACATCGGCCGCCTTCGCCATCACCGGCATATCCGAGTCGCTGCCCATTACAATTCCTACCTGTGCCATAAATAATCCTCCTGCAAATTTCTGTTTACTGTGCCTTGTATTCTATAACATCATACTATAAAAGGTGGGGGGACTGCAACTATATTTTCTTAAGGATTGATAAATGTGGGGGTGGGGACGCTCAGAGCCGGGAACAGTCGTTCGTCGCCGCGCTCTCGCTCTATGAAAACGTAGCAGACGCTAAGCTCGCGAGTTGCATGGCAACTCCCTCGCTAAGCGCTGACGTTTTCATAAGGGCTCCTTCACGCTGTTCCCGGCTCTGAGCTGTCTTCCCTCTGCCACTATGTACGTGTCTCATTGTTTCTCTTTGCTTCTCTTTGTTGCTCTTTGGTACGCTTTGTTGCTCTTTGTTGTTTACTCGTATGCTTTGGTGCTCGCTGGCGCACTTTGGTGCAATTTTTGCTTTGTTTTTTGCCTGCTGCCTGATAAAAATATGTTTTGAAGATGGTGTCTGCTCTTATATTTTGCTTTCAGCGCTGAAAGGCGTATGGAACTGCCGCTTTTTGCAGATAACATAAATTCTGCGACAACAACTTATATTTGTGTGAAAGCCCAGCCGGAGCGGGAAATATTCCTTAAGGAGTCCTTATGAAAACGCCAGTACCTGACGAGGTATTTTCGAGTCTGGTACTGCTGCGTTTTTATAGAGCGGGAGCGCGACGACGAAAGGAATATTTCCCACTCCGGCGGCCACTTCACCCAATAAGCGGCCCATTCAGCTCCTCGCACCCTGCAAGCGCAAACCTTCCCTCCACAATCACCGGAATCACTTCCTCGTCATGCGTCACCACGCTGACCTCGCCTAATTCGTCATAGGGAATGGTGATATCCGTGTGGCAGTTAAAATATGCCGACGCGTCCTTATCCTTTCTCTTTAAAGAACACTCGTTATCCCTTGCGATAATTTCCTTTCCGTCGGGGTTGCAGACCGCAACATCCTCCGCATGGGAATAGCAGGTGTCCCCCACCGCAAAATGGGGGCCTGTTTTTTCCGCTATTAATATAGGAAGCTTATCTTCTATTCCATATTTTCTCGCCATCACATAGGCTGTGGTGTTCGTGCCGATGGCAAACTCTCCAAGAGGCACGCTGTCGTGATGGAACAGTACGTTATCCCTGATAAGTTTGCGGTTCTGTTCCCTGTCCTCAAAATTGCCGCAGTCATAGTCTGTCACCATTCCGTCCTCAAAGGTAAGGGAAAGATTCTTAAATTCCAGCTCCCGCAGATAGACTCTGCTCACATGGAGAATCCCCTCCGTCCCTGCAAGAATCGGGGAAGTAAACACCTCGCCTACAGGAATATTCACATCCGCCACACAGTTTTCAAAGTTCGTCTGTTTATCAGGATTTTCAAGGGGATGGAGCATCACCTTTAAGTTTGTCCTGTTCCCGTTCATTCCCTTGACAATCACATACTTTCCCTTATCCAGCGTGTCAATAATTACCTGCTGCATTCTCTGATACAGCGCGTAATCCAGAGTGTTAAGCTTTATGGTTTCATCAAAAATCGCGGAAAAGTCCTCTCCGATTTCGGGTACGGGAAAGGCGATAATGGTAAAACTCCTCTCCTCGCCTTTAATATACTGATTCACAAGCTCCCCGGACGCCGACATATATTCCACCATGAGCTTTTGCTGTTCCCCAGATAAGTGCAGCGCTTCCGGCTTTTCCTCCAGATTTACCGGCTTTTCCCCGAAGATTTCCATTACTGCCGGACCGCCGAAAACCGCCGCCTCTTTTTTGTATTTCTCATACCCCTCTTTTAAGGCTTCCAGATGTACCTGCATCAGCTTTCTGTCAAACACAAGGGCCTGGTCGTCCTTATGGTCAAAATCATACTGCTTGTTGGGCACCGCGCCGTAATAGCCCACCCGGCTCATGCCCCTTCCCTGTAAAATACTGGAAGCCGCGCGGTAAATCGTGGGACGCAGCCCTATTTTCCCGAAATTATCCACCGCCCTTTTTATCACGGGCTCAAAGCCAAGGCAATACCGGATATTCACCGTTTTTTTTCTGGTAATGTCCTTATTTCCCACCTCAAAACCAATCCGGTAGCCCTCCGTGTAGGTGTCCGCCATTTTCTGCAGAGTTTCCTCTGAAAGAGTATTCAGATGCTTCCAGGTCTCTACCTCGTTGTCGGTAACATATTCCCCGAAATAATAAAGATACCGGCAGTCCGTCAAATCCGACTCTATGATACGCAGGGCAAAATCCGACTCCGGCACAACCATATCCCGTATTTTCTGCTCTGTGGCTTCCCTTGTATAGTCGCTCACATAAAAATAAAGAATATCCCGCAAAGCCTCCCTCTCCGGGAGCTCTCCGCTTTCCTCCTGCTCACAGACAAAAGAGCCGTAGATTTCCAGAAACAGCTCCATGCGGATAACCATATCCGAAAGCCTTCTCTCAAAAATAAACGGAATAAGACTGCGCAGCTCCGCATACAAAAAGCAAAGAAGCTGCCCGTATTCCTTTCCGAAAAGCTCTGCGCAGACGCGCGGGTTCCCATAGCTTTTCCCGTAATTTTCGGGAAGAATATCCTCATACAGCCTGTAATTTCTCTCTTTCAGCTCCTCCACAGGACTTTTTTCAAGGCCACCGTCCATGATAAAGGCATAATTCTCCATTATCAGTTCCAGAAAACCCGCTGTCTTCACAAAAAATTCCTGAAATTCCGGCCGCAGACCGGTTTCACCCTTTATCTCCTTAATTCTGTCCTTTGCAAGTAAAAATCTTTCTTCAATCATCATTTCACATACGCTCCCGCAAATAATATCAGACTAAGCATAGCAAATGCCAGGACATTGGCAACAATCCCCAGCAGCGTAAAAAGCTTGAATTTATCCTTTTCCGAAGTGGACCAGATTCCCAGCACAAGCCCTACGGTCATAAAAACAACCGCCAGAAGCGCAGCTGCAGCGTCCCTTTTCGTGGCATTGCCCCCTGTGCTGTAGGAAAAATAAACCGCAAGCCCCAGCGTAACGGCTGCCAGCACCCCGAGAATCGTTGACATAATCCCTTTTTCCGTATGCTTTTTATTGGTAAAAATAAATCCCTTATCTCTCAGCATGCTTCTCACCTCTGTCAGAAAAAGGCACCCCGCTCAGGGAATGCCCTTTTTTCAAAACAATATTTTTGACCTGTGCGCCAACAGCTTAGAGCCCCCGATAATCATTAATATTCCGCAGACAATCCCTGTCACCAGCGCCACAACGCCCACCGCAATGCTCATCGCGCCTGCCCCGCTCATCGTCTTATAAACCTTTTCTTCCATACTGCCTCTCCTTTCCGCGGCTCCGCCGCCGCTGTCAGGTACTTTACCTGGCGCCGTACTTTTCATAGTACTCGTCAATAGACTTCTTAATCTCGTCATTAATATAAATTTGCCCCTTGTAAGGCTTATTATACAGATATTCCACCACTTCGCCCATATTTACAATGGCGTTCGCAGGAAAGCCGTACTTCTCTTTGATTTCCGCAAGGGCGCTTTTGTCGCTCTGTCCCTTTTCCATCCGGTTTAAGGATACCATAAGGCCCTTTATCTCCACGTCGGCCTGGGCTTTTATAATCGGATAAGTCTCTTCGATGGACTTGCCGGAGGTTGTGACGTCCTCAATTATCACCACCCTGTCCCCGTCCTTCAGCTTACTGCCCAGCAGAATTCCGGTATCGCCGTGGTCCTTTACCTCCTTGCGGTTGGAGCAGTAGCGGATTTCCTTTCCGTAAAGCTCGCTGATGGCCATGGTAGCCGCCACAGAAAGAGGGATTCCCTTGTAGGCCGGCCCGAAAAGCACATCAAAATCAAGGCCGTAGCTGTCATGAATCGCCTTTGCATAGTATTGTCCCAGCTTACGGAGCTGCGTACCGGTAACATATCCCCCGGCATTCATAAAAAAAGGAGATTTCCTTCCGCTCTTTAGCGTAAACTCGCCGAATTTAAGCACCTGGCTGTCCACCATGAATTCGATAAATTCCTGTTTATAGCTTTCCATAATCGTTGAAACCTCCTGTGTATGCTTTTGAATTTCTTCCATAGTCTACCATAAAACCGGGGGATTTTCAATCGCTTAATTCCGCTGTTTTACCGGCTTTCGGATTTACAATAAAAAACTGATATGCCATGACCTTTACCCTGTCATAACATATCAGTCAGTTAACAATTTTATGGAAGCCGGTTTCCTGCGGAAAGATAAACCTCATACCACTCTTTCCTTGTCAGCTTTACATCCGCCGCCTTTGCCAGCTGCCATACTCTCTCACAGCCGGTGGTTCCGATAACCGCCTGCCCGATTCCGGGGCAGCGCAGAATCCATGCAATGGCGATGGCACCGCTTGTCACACCATACTTTTCCGCCAGCCTGCCAAGAACGGCATTAAGCTTCGGATATTTCTCATTTCCCAGAAAAGTTCCTTCAAAAAAGCCATACTGCAGAGACGACCAGGATTGAATGACAATATCATTCCATCTGCAATAATCAAGAATGCTGCCGGTGTGCATGCATCCTGCCTCTGACGGAATATTGACATTTATCCCTTCATCAATAATACAGGTGTGCGCCGCACTGAATTGCAGCTGATTAACGGCAATTTTACCTTTATAATACTTCTTTATCAGCTCTATCTGCACAGGGTTCATGTTGCTTACGCCAAACTCACGGACTTTCCCTTCTCTTTTTAGCGCATACATGGCATCCGCCATCTCCTCTGCCTCCATGAGAACATCGGGGCGGTGCAAAATCAGCAAATCGAGATAATCCGTATGAAGCCTTCTCAAAATCCCGTCTGCCGACTTAAGGATATGCTCTCCTGAAAAATCATAATATCCCTCGCAGATTCCGCATTTTGACTGGAGAAATATTTCCTCTCTCATCCCCGGCCTTTGCATAAGAAATTCGCCGAATGCTTCTTCACATTTCCCTCCGCCATAGATATCCGCATGGTCAAAGGTATTGATACCGGCATGTACCGCCGCTTCCACAAGCTCCTGTACTCTCTTTTGGTTCAGGCCGCCGATGCGCATACATCCCAATACAATCCCTGACGCCTTCACGCTTCCAGAACTGATTTCAACATAGTCCATATTTTGCCTCATTTCCATGTTATTTTTATGAAGTAATAAGAATATTTTCGCGGAAAACCTTTTTAAGATACTCCGCGCCCTCCCCGGACACCACACGATTGGCAAAAGGCCCGGCCGGCGCGCAATACCCGGCATCAATATCATAAATTTCCTTTAACAGAAATTTAATTCCCGGCATATTTCCAATATCCGCTCTCCTGTATGCCTCCGCCACTTCATTTGCTCTATACTGCATTTCTCTTGCTTTTCGATAATTTCCCTCCTCCATGTACTTCCACATTTGTTTATAATGAAAACATGTTACTGCCTGCAGGGCGCCAATATTACCGTCAGCTCCCATCAATTGCGCGCACAGCGCCACTTCTTCCACACCGGTCAAAATGTTGATATCGGGAGCATGCTTCTTAAATCTTTCCAGCACATAAAAATTTGTGTCTGTAAATTTGATTCCCGCAAACGTGGGCACCGCTTTCATGGCATCCAGAATTTCCGCCGGCCGGATTTCATCTCCTCCGGTCAATGTCCTGCCCCCCTCTACCCAGTAAATATAAAAGGGAATACCGGGAGCGGCTTCGGATATCCTCTTAAAATAATCGACATTGTCCTGCAGCGTCGCGGTTTGGGATATTCCCACAGAAGATACTGCATATGCGCCGCGCTCTCCTGCATGTTCTGCAAGCGCAACCGAATCGTCCAGATTGCTGTTGTACCCGACATGTACGAGCACCGGCAGTCTGCCCTTTGCAGCATCCAGAACTGCCTCCGTCCACTGCATCCGCTTTTCTTTGGACAGGCAAGCGCCCTCCCCTGTCCATCCAAGCATATACAGTCCGTCCGCCTGCTGCTTTATGTATAAATCAACCAACGCTTCTGCAAGCTCTGTTTTAATGTTTCCTTCCTTATCCATAGGCGTAACCAGCGCCGGAAGGACTCCTTTTAACATATTCATTTCTCCAAACGCCCCTTGTCTATATTCAGGGGCTTCTCTCCTTTCTATTTCCATCAGGGCGCCGCTTTTGCAGCGCACTTTCTAAAAACCTACTGTTTAATACCGGACACAGCCACGCTGGCGACGATATATTTCTGAAGGAACAAGAACATTATTGCCAGCGGAATTGCACTCAAAACAGCAACCGCCATTCGAGGCCCGTAATACACACTGTCCTGCTGCGCATTGAAAAGCGCCACCCCTACGGAAATCACCTGTTTGGAAGAATCCCTGATAACCACCAGAGGCCAGAGGTAGGCGTTCCAGTGCGCAATAGCCTGCAGAATGCCGAGAGTTGCCATTACCGGTTTGGACAACGGCAGAATAATACTGAAAAACACCCTCCATACGCCTCCGCCGTCAAGATACACCGACTCCACCAGAGAATCGGGAATGGTGGCAATATTCTGTCTTGCAAAAAAGATTCCGTATACATATGCAAACTGCCCTAGAATCAGAGGAAGCCAGGAATTTAACATTCCCCAGTTACGATATTGAATAAACAGCGGAACCATTCGGGATTCAAAAGGCACCATCATTACGGCCAGCATAAAAACATACAAAAATTTCTTTCCCCAGAATTTCCCCTTTGCAAATGCAAATCCGCACATCATTGCAAAGAATACGGAAACAAAGGTATTTACTGCAGTTATAAACAGTGTGTTCAAATAGTACCGGGGCAAATCAATCAGTCTGGACGCCGCCTTATAGTTAAAGGTTGAAAATTCATGGGGCAGCCATGAAAATTCCGGGAGTGCGGTGGTAGCCGCCCTGTCAAAGGACAGCACGAACGCCCACCACACCGGGGTTAAGACAATCAGCAGCAAAGCAGCCAGTAAAATTATGTTAATAATCCGCCTTATTTTTCCTTTTGTCATTAATTGCTCTCCTCATCGTTCAAAAATCCCGTCATTTTGACATTAATCATTGTAAAAATGAACACCAGGGCAAACAGTATCATCGACCCTGCAGAAGATATTCCGAAATTGGGAACCTCAAAACTAAACTGATAAATATACATCAAAATGGTTTGAAGCGTTCCCCCGGGAAGTCCGGCAGAACTGTTCGTCCCAAGAATATATAAATCCGTGAATCGTGACAAGCCATTAATAACACCTGTTACCAAAAGGAATGTAAAGCAGTTTTTCATAAGCGGGATGGTTAAATACCGGATTTTTTTCCACGGCGTCGCCCCGTCCACCACCGCCGCCTCATATATTTCAGACGGTATCGACTGGAGGCTTGCCAGATTGACCAGCATGGAATATCCGGTATTCATCCAGCACCAGAGAATTGTCGCCCCAAGCTTTGCATACCTCACATCCGAAATCCATCTGATGGATATTTCGCGCCCTGTTATAAAACTTAAAAATGAATTTAATAATCCTCCATCTCCCTGTAACACCGCCTGAAACATCAATATCACGCTTACGCCGGTAATAATATTGGGAAGGTAAAAGCCTATCCGAAAAAAGCTCTGTGTTTTTCCCTTTCCCAGGCTGTTGATAAAAACCGCCAGGAAAAATCCAAGAGGAATCGTCAACAGCCCCATCACAGTAAGCGCCATGGTATTCCAGAGGGAGCGCAGAAACTGAGACTGTCCCAGAAGTGTGCGGTAATTTTTAAGCCCCACAAACTTTTCCCCATACCCCACAATAGAAACATTGTACAGACTGTACTCTATGGTATGTCCCATGGGAATGTAGACAAAGAGAATCAGCGCCGCCACACTTATGATTAAAAAGGGATACCATCGCAGCTGCTTTTTCAGTTGCATTTTCCAGTGTTTTTTCTTATTCATTCTATTCCTCGCGATTATTGTGTAGCCAGATATTCATCCACCGTCTTCTGCATTTGATTTGCCGCTTCCGCAGGGGAAATCGTACCGTTTACAAGGTCGTGCGTAACCACTCCCAGTGAGGTCACAACGGGACCAAAGCTGATATTATTGTAATATTCTGTCGTTGAATTGCTGAAATCATCCGGCATCCCTTCCAGCGAGGTCACAATCGCGTCGGCCTTATCGCCCATAATTTCCATAACAGCTCCCATTCCCTCCGGGGTATTGGGAACCTGACCGCAATCGATTACCCACTGAACGCATTCCGGGTCTGTCACCATAAATTTAATAAATTCCCATGCCCATTCTTTGTTTTTACTGGTATTGCAGATGGCCATATTATTGCAGCCCTTAAAGCTGGAAGGATTTCCGGCATTGCCGCCCTCCTCTATTACCGGCATTGGCAGGAAAACAAATCTGTCGCTGATTCCCGCTTCATTCGCCTCTTTAAAATGAGTAAACGCATCCTGACTGTAGCGAATTGCCGTATCATTATCAGCTGTGAGCTGATAGGAAATGTTCATGCCTTCCTTTACGTTCGAGCTCGTATATTTCCCCAGGTCCTGTATCATCTGGAAAACTTTTTCCGTCTTTTCATTTTCGAAATTAACCGTACTGTCCTCCACCGTCTTCCCATACTGAAAAACCTTTGCGTCATATGCGCTGGCTATCATCTGATAACTGAAAAAGCTGTTGTTTGCATTATCCATGGAATCCAGTTGAACGCCATAAGTCTGCTTTCCCGTGACCGGGTCCGTGCCTGTCAGTTTTTCTGCCAGGGCCAGCATATCGCTCCATGTCCATGAAGCGTCGGGAAGTTCCACGCCGTAATCATCAAAAATCTGCTTATCCAGATAGGCAATCTGCGGCTGAAGCGTATAGGGAATTCCGGTTGTCGTTGCAACACTCAAATCGTTGACGTCAGTGGTTCTCCGGGTTTCCGTTGTATAGATTTTATTCCGGAATTCCGAATCCTCTGCCAGAAAACCATCCAGAGGCTCCACCAGAGCTGTCAGAGTGGCGCCATGGAGTATCACGTCAAGCTCGCCGCCCAAAGCCGCAGTCTGTACCGCCGACTGCCAGTTATCCCAGGGAGCTGCTTCAATTTCCAGATGAATATTCGGGTGAAGCTCATTCCATCTTGCTTCAATCACCTCATACCCGGGTGTCTCAAGACCGGTAATCATATCAAGAGCGCCTGTTTCTCCCTGAGAAGCCAGAAGGCCGGGGCCGAAAAGATGGAGAGTGATTTCTTCATCTTCATTTAATGCGTTGTTTTCTGCCGGAATGTTTTCTCCCGTATCTTCTTCCTCTGCGGAAGCCGTATCTGATACAGACGTGTTCCCCGAGGCATTATCAGCCCCGGCGCCGTTACCTGCAGCATCACTTCCCTGATTCGAAGACCCGCAGCCCGATAATAATCCCATAACCAACATCCCTGTCAGCAGAAAACCTGCCAGTTTTTTTCTTTTCATACCTTTTCTCCTTCATCTACAATTATTTTATCCACAACAGAAAATAATTCATTCTTTTCCGATTCACTCAATTTCTTTTGGGGGCTTCTCATTGCGTCCGATTTTATGATGCCCCTCCGGCAAAGCAATGCCTTACATTTTGCCGCTTCCTTATTTGCCATCGCCTCTGCCAGCAGAGTCAGACGCCCCTGCAGGGCTCTGCATTTTTCGATTTCCTTCTCCTTAAACAGGCAGAACATCTCATTAATATCTTCCGCAAAAACATTGCAGTTCCCTGAAACAATCCCATCAACGCCGATTACCAGTGCCGGCAGCAGCATCTGTGCCGGCGAGACCAGCACCCGAAAACGGTTGTTTCGTATTCTTTTGAAAGACATCAATGTCAGAATATCAGAAACGCTGTATTTTATTCCTATAATATTCTCACAGGCATCCGCTATTTTTTCCACTAACGGCGCTGACAATCTGTTAACTGCCAGTCCGGGAATCCCGTAAATATATACCGGAAAATCCTTCGGTACGCTTCCCGCCACACGGACATAGTAATCAAACAGCTCCTCATCGCCAAGCGGATAGTAAGTGGGCGTTAATATTCCTATCCCGTCCGCGCCCGCAGCATGGGCGTCCATTGCAAGCCCTGCACTCTCACTGGTCGAAAGTCCTCCGACCTGAGCGAAAACAGGAATCCGTCCGCGGGCAGCATCAACAACGGTCCTGACTATCTTCCTCCTTTCCTCCAAAGTTAAATTCATCACCTCACCTGTAGTTCCGCAAGGATACAACGCTGTACAGCCGCAACCGGCTAAATACTCCGTCAATCCCGCCAGCGAATCAAAGTCTACAGCTTCTGATTCCGTCATTGGCGTTATCATTGGAACACATGTCCCTGTCATTGTTTTCATTTTCACCACCTCCATTCCAAGTTTTACACATGAAATATATGTAAATTTACATACTTGTTTTCACGTGCAAAAGCATTTTTATTTTGTAGTTCAAGTATATTATTTTACTATCTTCATGTCAATTGTTGCATTTCACCAATCATATCACATGATTTTTGTAAAATATAACGTGTAAATTTACATATAAATCATCTCAAAAAGTAAATCTGTTTCAAATATTTTCATGAAAATATTTTTAATACTTTTCACAATCGTTGTCTTGTGGTAACATTTAAACTGAGCACCAGACATCCATACAGGCGCCGCACCGGTTCGGCGCTTTCGGAAATAACATGGCTCGGAGGCTATTTATGAAAGGAAATCCCACACTGAATGATGTTGCCGAAATGGCAGGCGTTTCAATCGCCACAGTATCCCGTGTGCTAAATCAAAACGGTTATGTGTCCGCAGAAAACCGCGTGAAAATAGAGGATGCAATTACGAAGCTCGGATATCGGGGGCGTTCCGCCAATAAGACATTCAAAAGAAAAAAAAGCAGGCTGATTGCCATCATCACAAGCACTTCCAGAGTGCATACATTTTTACCCCGTTTAACTTATGCATTATCCATTGCCGCAAACCAGGCAGGCTATTTTACCCTGGGTATTCACAGAAGCGCCGACAATGAAACGCTCCCTGAACTGGTAAATCTGGCGCTCGAAAACAATATCTGCGGAATGGTTTTCACAGATTTTAAAGATATCTTTGTCAATCCGCAGAATATCGATATCCTTTTACATTGCGGCGTCCCCGTTGTTTTAGTTGAGCGAGCCGTCTGTTCCGAACTCAACAGCGTAAAAATAGACACCCGGCAGGGCGTCTATATGGCGGCCCGGCATTTGCTTGACAGCGGACGCAAAAATATTATCTATATCAGCGCTCCCATTTCCGGCACCGTGGAGCAGGACAGGCTTGACGGCTTCAGACAGGCTTTAATGGAGAGAAATATCCCCGCCGACGACGGCCGTATCCATATCTGCAATTCCATGGCCCGGGAAGAATGTTATAAGGAACTGGAAAAAATATTTAAGCGCGGTAATACACCGGACGGCGTCGTTGCATGGTCTGACGTCTTTGGAATTGCAGCAATGCAATACTTTAACGAGCATGGGATTAAAGTGCCGGAGGATGTGGCGGTTGTCGGGTATGACGATTTCCTTGCCTCTCACACCGTACCGCCCATGAGCAGCGTAAAATCGCCTTTGGACGATATGGCAGCGGCAGCCATAAATATTATTCACGAGAACAATCATTCCGGCGGGGAATTTTTCGCAAGGACAGTGGCGTTAACGCCGAAACTGATTGTAAGGGAGTCCTCCCGGGTAAATTTATAACAACCGACGATTTTTGACGTCTGGGAAATAATAAGGGGGCGTTTACTGAAATATATCTCTTGCAGACGCTTGATAAACAGCGAATACTTTGTCGATAAATCTGATATTATCAAAACAATAAATAAACGTATCCGAACCACCACAAAATATATCTGTATCACAAAGCCGCGCCGTTTTGGCAAAACCTCCGTACTGAATATGCTTGGAGCCTATTACAGGAACAATCTTCCTGAAAACGGAAATACTTATACAAATTACATCAGTTTGATAAAGGATACCCTCAGAGACGACATTTTGGATGCATATCCTGAATTAAGGAACAGAGATTTCCGCAAAATATCCGATATGCTTGCTGCCACAAACGATGAATTTATATTTATCATTGATGAATGGGATTATATATTTAATCACAATTTGTATACAGAAAATCAGGCGGATTTTCTCGAATTTTTAAAAGATTTACTCAAGGACAGACCCTATGTTGCGCTTGCCTACATGACAGGAGTTCTCCCCATCAAAAGGTACAGCACCGGCTCGGCATTAAACATGTTTAAAGAATATACCATGCTGAACGACCCATCCTTTGAAAAATTTTTCGGATTTACCGAGGAGGAAGTGACGGCTTTATGTAAGCAGCAGTCCGCATTGACTCCGGATGATATCCGCGAATGGTATGACGGATATCTGACAAGAAACGGAAAACACATTTACAATCCAAACTCTGTTGTATGTGCGCTGGAGAACGGCGCATGCCAAAGCTATTGGACCACCACCGGAAAAATGGACGAGGTTTTATTTTTCCTGAAATATAATATTGACGAAGTAAAAGAAGATGTCATAAAGATGGTAAACCATATGCCTGTGCGGCTCGAAATCAAAAAGGAGTATACCGCCGGTCAGGGACGCCCCGTCAACCGAAAAGAAATTTATGCCACCATGATTATTTACGGCTTGCTGTCCTATTATGATGGAGAAATCCGGATTCCCAACAAAGAACTCATGCTGGAATTTGAAAGCTTTTTGGAGTGCAATGCCGTCGCAATAAACTATGACTCCGCAAAAAAGAGCATCAATGTCTGATAGAAGAATCAGGTTAAACGAAAAGTAGTTCCCCGATAAATAATATCTATGCGGAAAATACAAAATCAAAAACATATTTTCCGCATGGACATTCATTTCCTCTAAATTGTCCGGGATATTACAAATTCGGCAAATCTCGGCAAGGCAAAGGATATCTCTCCGTACTTGCCTGTATCCAGAACACCCTTTCTTTTCATCCGCTCCCGGTACACGGAAAACAGCTCCGATTTCATCTGAAGGCGCTCTCTGATATTTTTAACCTTTGTCTCCCCGCTTACGGACATTTCCAGCAATATTTCCCTGTCCTGTCCGGAAAGTTCCGACCAGATTTTTCCGTACACATATTCTTCAAGGTACTGGTCGTATTCCGGTAAAATTTCTTCTATTGTTTTTATGTCCCTGTTTTCCCAGTAAAGATAACCCAATACCTGAAATGCAAAAGGATATCCTTTGGTCAGCCCCGTCATTTCTTCCGCCTTTGCCCTGTCCATTCCAAAAATATCCATATAATTCTTCCGAACCGCGGTATAGTTCAGCGGCTCTAATATCATTTTAGGCGCTCCGTATAAAAATGTAAGAGAATTTACATTCTGGAGGTCAGAAATATTGTCATATAATCCTGCCATCAACAAAAATATCGGATATTCCTGCCGTAGAAAAATCTGAAACGAACTGGCAAATATCCTGATATACTCACAGTTCGTGACCTCGTCAACCGTAATCAGCAATCTTTTATTCTTTCTTTTTATCTCAGCCAGCATTAATTCAATTGCGCTTTCAATATCGGTTACAGGAGTAGCATTTTCCAGAGATACTCCCAATCCCAGCACCGAAAAATCCAGTTTTGCCTGAACAAAATACCCATGCATTCCCGGCAGGCTGTACAACTTTGCCGCCAGCCCTTTAAGCAGGTCTCTGGTCGGATTCAGTTCCACAACAATCCACCCCTCGCTTTCTTTCATTTGTCCCGCAATATTTGCCATCATAACCGTTTTGCCCGAGCCTCGTACGCCTGTCAGCATATATATCTGATTTGACGGCTGCGGCGCGCTGAAATTTTCAATAATCTCATTGGTCTGAGAGATACGGGATATATATTGAAGCGGTTTTTTTCCAAAAGATAAGGTAAATGGGTTATTCATGAATATTCTCCTCGCATAAATTGTATACAATTTTATATAACTTTTTACTTATTATATAAGTTTATATAACTCTTTATAACTTTGTATTTATTATATAACCTTTTATAACTTTGTGTCAATTATCCTTCCATTGCAAAATTTTTTTATTTCCTGTAACCTTCCGCCTCCCCTTTTCATCTAATTGTTGTAATATGAAAACGGCCGTTTCATACGAAAAGCTCCGGAATTTTTTCGCGGAAAATCTTCCGGGGCATGGAAGGATATCAAAATGACAAAAGAAATATTTACGGCAGAGGTATTAAAGGTAGAAAAAAGCCTCTATCATATCGCCAAATCCATTTTGACAAATGATGAGGACTGTGCAGATGCAATGCAAAACGCGATTTTACATGCCTATGAAAAACTGCATACGCTCCGCAAAGAGGCTTATTTTAAAACCTGGCTTACCCGGATACTGATAAATGAATGCTATCAGATTATCCGGTCAAAAAAGCCGCTGGTTTCCTATGAGGATTATGTTGAAACACATACACAGATGCAGGAAGATACTGATTCGGATGTTTTCAGCGCAATAATGGGGCTGGAAAAAAATTACAGGATTCCTTTTGTCCTGTTCTATGTGGAGGGCTTTTCCGTAAAGGAAATCAGCCGTATGCTGGACATTTCCCAGGGGGCGGTGAAAACGCGGCTTTTCAGGGGACGGAATCTTGTAAAAGAAAATTTGACAGGAGGATATGGTAATGAAAAATAACAAATGGAACCATGATTTCCCCGAAGTACCGGACCTTGTGCATCAGAAGGTGTTAAGTGCCCTTGCCGATTTGGAAAATCAGGAGGATAAAAAAATGAAAAATATAAAAACACAGACAATAAAAACACGAACCCTTATCATTTTAGCCGCGGCTCTGGTCATTCTCCTTGGAACAACCGCGGTGGCGGCGGAACTGTTCAAATGGAATGAAAAGGCAACGGACATTTTTGTTGCAGACCCCGGGCAGCAGGACAAACTGGTAATGGAGCAGGTTGCCCAGGAAAGCGACCAGTCCGTAACTGACAACGGCCTTACCATCACTGCCATTCAGACTATACAGGATTCCAACTGCTTCTACGCTCTGTTTGAAGTCACGGCACAGGACAACGGCCTTGTAATCGATGCCGACTGCGGCCTGTCCTATAAGATGGATTTTCCGGGAGCACAGGACCCCTTCGGCTACATGGGGTGGGGATTTATTGACAGCAGCAGACAGGAACCGGGAAACAGCAGATACTTTGAAATTTACGGAACTAAAAATGAGGAAAGTACGGAAGATTTGAATATGAACCTGAACTTTACCGCTTTGACCGGCCCCGGCCAAAAGGCAGTGGAGGGGGAAGCCCTCATTGAAGGAAACTGGAATTTTTCCCTTACGGTTCATCCTGCAAAGCCTGTCCGTTTTGACTTAAACCGCAAATGCCAGATTAACGGCTGCGAAATATACGTGGAATCCGTGGAGCTGTCTCCCCTTACGGCAAAGCTTGTGTGCAGCGGAGCAGATATTAAAGCTCTGGAAATTAAAGAGGGAATTAATCTGGAGCAGGCCGATGTCCTATCCTCCACAATGCCCACCGGCGTAATGTATCAGGACGGTTCCTCTCTGGAGGAATCCTGTACGGGCCTTTGGGAGCGCTTTGACGAAGATGCAGAGTATGTGAAGGTTATACGTTTTGACCGGGTAATCGAACCGGAAAAGGTCAGCTCACTGCTGCTTGGAAGCAATAAGGATGAGATTGTATTACAGTAAAATTCTGTCGGGGCCGGGAAGCGGTTTCACTATGGCAATCAGGAAAAGCAGCTGCGGAATAATTTCGCAGCTGCCTTTCCCATTTCATTTAAATATATCTTTTGCAGACGTTCCGAACGTTTCTTTCACTTCTTTTTATATCCAAACTCCGGAATCTTCCCCCATCTTTCTCTGAAATAGTGGGCCGCCAGCTTTGGCCGCCTGTCTCTGGTAAAGAGGCCCTTTTTATTTCCGTCCGCTCTCATGCAGCCCTGGATGGTGGCGAAATCCGCAAAATTCCACACCTGCTCCCCGATAAAAAACGCTCTCTTATCAAAGGCATCGCTGTGCATTTTGTAATAATCCATCTGGTATTCCTCGCTGAACATTTCCGGTACGCAGTTGTGGACGCCCGGAATCGCGTCTGCTCCGTATTCCGTCATCATCACAGGCTTTCCGATTTTCTCCCAGAAATCCAGCTCCATGTTAAGGGCATAGGAAGCCGCCTCCAAATCCCCCGACAGGTTGTACCACCCGTAGTACCGGTTCAGGCACACCACGTCCATGGTGCGGGTGACGATATCCTTTTCATAATGATTCTGACAGCACACAAAGGTGACCGGCCGCTCCTGCGGGTCAACGCTGTGGGTGAGCTCATAAAGGGAACGCCAGTAGTCATAGGCTGACTGCGGGAAATTTTCCGTGTCCGGCTCGTTTCCCATGGACCACATCACCACGCAGGGGTGATTCTTATCCCTTGCCACCAAATCCCTGATAACGTCCTCATGATGTTCTTTCATGTTAGCATTCTGATAAGGGTCGCGGGCGCCTCCCCCGTTGATGCCTACGGCAGGGGTCTCGTCGATGATAACGATTCCCTCCCTGTCGCAGAGGGCGTACATTTCCTCCGCGTAAGGGTAATGGCTGGTGCGGAAGGAGTTGGCATTCAGCCAGTGTATCAGGTTGACGTCCTTCACATCAAGGCATATGTCAATCCCTCTCCCGTGAAAAGGGGAATCCTCATGCTTGCCAAAGCCCTTAAAGTAGAACGGTTCCCCGTTAATCAGAAAAGAGGTTCCCTCCACCTTCACCGTGCGGATGCCAAAGCTTTCCTCGTAGACATCCTCGCCGTAGGTAACCTCCGCGCTGTACAGATAGGGTTCTCCGGGGAAGGGCCACCACAGTCTGGCCTGCGGAATCGTCACGGTTCCTTTTCTGCCGGATGCCGACGCAACGCATTCTCCTTCTTTATCCAGAATTTTAACCGTCACTTCTTTGTCCAAAGGCGCTCCGCCTGTTCTCACCTCATAAGCGACAATCCCATCCGTCCCGGATATATCGGGAACCAGAACAATATCTTCGATATAAGACACCGGCGTCGTGTAAATGCGGACAGGGCGGTGAATTCCCGAAAAATTAAAGAAGTCAAAGTTGGGGAAATTCTGTTTTTTTCTAGTCTGCTTCGCGCTCTCCACGCTGGGAATGCCGGGATTGTCCGAGCCGAAAAAGGCCACGTCCTCATTTCCCACCGGAAGCGTACCGTGGTTTACACGGTTATCCACCGCAACGCTAAGAAGCGCCTTTTCCCCCGCCGGTATCAGGTCGGTAATGTCGATTTCAAAGGGCAGGAAGCCTCCCTTGTGGGTCATAACCAGCTCCTGATTAAGGTAAACCTTTGCATTGTGGGTAACGGCGTCAAAGCGCAGCACCCTTCTTTCATTTTTCATATATGCCGGCACCACAATTTCCCTCTGGTAATAAGCCCAACCGTAATGATGCCGGTAGGCGGCGTCATCCTTCTGGTCGTTGTAGGATGCGGGAACCGCAATGACCTCCGGGCTTTCAAGCTTTTCAACGCGCTCCTCCGGCTCCGCGTCCGTTCCCAGACGAAAGCCCCACACGCCTGATAAGTCAATGATGGAACGTGCCTGATTCATTTTGGGATATAACATAATCGTCCTCCTTATCTTTCATGCTCCGCAGATTTTTTTTAATTATAGCACGAATACCTGCCGGATAAAAGCGATTATACCGCGGAATTTCCGGTCTTATTTCCGTAGAAAAAGCGGCCTTGAATCATCTTCAAAACCGCTTTTAAAGCATCTGCTTCCTATGCACTTTTGTAATTCTACACCTGTGCCTGGCTTAAACTGATGGCTTTTCTTCCCGCCGCCAGCATCTTTTCAATTTCCGTCTGGATATCCTTCTTCTTGTTTTCCTTTGTATTCCCTTCCAGGCTGCCTTCTCCGTTTTTTACGTCCTGCGCCTTCTCCTCGACCTTCTTATGCTCCTTGTCAAAGGTCTCCATGCACTGGTCCTCAACCATGACGTGCATCTGATAAATTCCCTTTTTTATCTTCTTTTCTTCTTCCTTACGCTTCCTCACTTTATCAAGCTGCTGCTGCCTGAATTCCTGTATATTTCCAATTTCCATGATTGTCCCTCCATCCCCTCGCCGTTGTTTCAGGCGCGATTCATAGCCGGACCGCAGATGAAAAATCCAGCCCCGCTTTTTTCTGTCTCTGATAATAATATCGGAGGAACAGGAAATTTTTTAATATAAATTACACAAACAGCCCGTTTTATGACATGAATTTTTCAGATTGCATTTCACACAGTTCACCGTGATTCACCCATTTCACACGGTTCACGGATTTTTAAAAATAATCTCTCCCAGCGTCTGATACAGCTTCTCCACATCCACCGGTTTGGATAAATGCCCGTTCATCCCGCACTCCACCGACTTCTTCAAATCGTCGTCAAACGCGTTCGCCGACATCGCCACAATCGGGATGGTATGGCAGTCCTCCCGCTCCATGCCGCGAATCGTCCGGGTCGCCGTAAGTCCGTCCATCACCGGCATCATAATATCCATCAGAATCACATCATACGTCCCGGGCGGCATGTTCTTTACCTGCTCCACCGCCTCGGCTCCGTTATATACGCAGTCCACCTCAAAGCCACGTTCTTCAAGAAGGCACTGGGCAATTTCCGAATTCAGTTCATTATCCTCCACCACAAGCACGCGGCGGCCTTCAAAGGAAACCTCCTCCTTCGAAACCTCCGTCTCCATATCTTCTCCAAGATTAATGGGAATTGCAAACCGGAATGTACTGCCCTCCCCCGGGGCGCTTTCAATCTGGATATTGCTTCCCATAAGCTGAACCAGACGGCTGCTGATGGAAAGTCCAAGTCCTGTCCCCTGCTGCTTTGACGGATTCGAGGATGCCTGCTCAAAGGAGCGGAACACTCTTTCCTGGTCCTCAGGCGCAATCCCGATGCCTGTGTCTGATACCGCAAAGGAAACCTGCGCCTGTTCCTCGTCGCCCTCAAGCTCCGCTACCGAAAAGACGACCCTTCCCCCGGCAGGCGTAAATTTCACCGCATTGCCGAGCAGGTTAATCAGCACCTGGCTTATCCGCATCCGGTCCGCCAAAAACCATTTATGGTTCATCCTGATATCCTTTACAAGGTCAATCTGCTTTGCCTCTGCCTGAGGCACAATCAGCTCCCCAATGGTATCCAGCATTTCATAGATATTAAAATTGCACGGCTCCAGCTTCATCTTGCCGCTTTCAATTTTGGACATATCCAGAATGTCATTAATCAGTCCCAGCAGATATTCCGAGGAGGACTGTATTTTTTGCAGGCAGTCTATCGCCCGCTCCTTGCTCTGGTTTGGCTGCAGGGCAATTGCCGTCATACCGATAATACCGTTCATGGGCGTGCGTATCTCATGGCTCATTCGGGATAAAAACTCGGATTTCGCCTTGCTTGCAATATCGGACTGCTGCTGGTTTATCTGGCTTTCCACTACTCTGCCAAGCTCGGCAAGCTCCTGATAGTTTTCCGCATCTTCCAAAAATTCCGGCAAAATGCCCAGAATACAGATATTTCCCATATAATTTCCACTGTCATACATGGGCAGGGCGACGCCAAAGTCCCCTTCCTCAATAGCCAGAAAGCGTCGGATAATATCTTCGCTGCTGTCTTTTGCCGAAACGCAATGGACTTCCTTCTGCCCCAGCCACCGGTAAAACTCCTCTTTTTCTTCTTCCTTGTATTTCCTGACGGTTTCCCCGGAAACGCTTCCGTCCCTGTGCCACTGGCAGCTTAAATAATTTGAATTAAAATCAGGCCGCAGCAGAGATATCAGAACGCCTTCCGCCTGATAAAACCTGCCAATCTTACGGCACATAAGCATCATCTGGGCGGCGAATCCGCCTCCCTTGCCAAACAGGTTTAAGGCCACGGACACCAGACCGATGTCCTCTCCGTAGCCTGTAGAGCGGATATCCCGCCCGTTCAGCGCGGGCAGCTCTTTCCGCTTATCCGCCGGAATATCCCGGTAAAAATTGTCTGTCCCTTTATCGTCGGAAAACGCAATCCGGCGTGCCAGCCTGGCCCTGCGGATTAACTCCTCTGTGTCCGTTTCCGCCTCTGCGCAGGCAAAACCTGCATAGGTATCCACGCCAAAGAGCTCCGAATCAAAGCATGCCGTGATATTTGCAGACAATTCTCTTACCAGACGCCCGGCTTCCTCCTTTGTATAGCCGCCCAGCCACAGGACAAATTCATCCGTATTTAAGCGAAATGCCAGAGGCTGCAGGCGCGTCCCGTTCCCTGGTTTTTCACAGCAGCCCTGTATCAGGCCTCCAATCTCCTCCAGTATCATGTCCGAAAAGACAATGCCGCATTTTTTGCCGGACTCTTTTATCCCGGCAAAGTACAGATTTACCATAATGCCTTCCGGCAAAGTCCCCCGCCGTTCCCTTACATGCTTCATTCCGGCGCTAAAGACATAGAGCCCGGTTACGCTGTCAATTTCGTTTTCGCGGAGCTGTCTGGCTTCTTTTTCCTTCTGCTCCTGAATATTCCTGATGCTCCCCATCAGCTTCCGCTTTCTGCCGTCTGTGTCGTATACCGCGTTTCCTGTAAGGGCGACCCACCTGAAATCCGTATTCTCGGGCCATTCCAGACGAAACTCCACAAACAGCTTATCATCCTGCCCCCGCAAGGCTGTCATAACCTCCTCGCGGTCTGTCTCACAAATACACTCCGGGTTAAGAAAGCTGTCCCCATATTCCCCGCATTGCCACTGGCCGCTCATCGTTTTATGGTTCACAATATCCAGCACATGGCTCTCCAAATCATAGGAAAAAAAGATATCGTTGGAGGACTCCAGGGCGACCCTGTACCTCTCTTTTTCTTCCAGTAAAATGTTTTCCGCTTCCTTCTGCCTGTTCGTCAAATCCCTGACAACATCATACAGGGCGTCGATTTCAAAGATATTGGAAAGCTTAAAGTCTGAAAGTCCTGCGCTTCCTCTGCTGATGCATTCCATCAGCCGCCCCACCGGCTTTGTCAGGTACCGCACCAGAAAGTAAATCCCAAGCACGCCGAATCCCAGACCGAAAAAGACCGCCACAACCACCCACAAATAAAGCCGGCGGCTCATTCCAAACAAATCCTCTTCCGTATCGAGCCCTAAAAGCACCCACTCCGTATGTTCATAGGGCACGTTATTACTGTAAAGCTTAAGGGGACAGACAACTGCATAAATCCCTTCTCCGTTTTGCTTCACCGAAACCACTTCCGACAGACTGCTGTATTCCGTTTCCTTAAGCAAAAACGTATCCTGGGCGGAATGCACCGTATTTGAGAGGAGTCCCTCTCCAAGCAGGGGCCTGTAGCTGCCGTCCGCCTCCCTCACAGCCAGCATATAACCCGACTGGCTTGCGGCGTTCAGCTCCTTTGCCGGCAGATAGCCGCGTAAAACCTTTGAGGAAATCTCCACCCCAAGCACTCCGTAAACAGCGCCTTCATACCGAAGCGGCAGAGAGTATGTAATCATTTCATAAGAGCCCGCCGCCCCCTTTTCCAGCGAAAAGGGAAGCGACCAGTAGCCCAAATCCTTCGTCGCCGCATCCGCGTATTCCCTTCCCGCTCTCCAGGGTTCATAGAAAGAATACTCGGTGTCATCCTTCCCTTCCCCCGCCATATGGAATCTGGTCGTCCAGTTGGTGTCAAAGGGGATGCTCCACTGTCTGGAAAGATTCTTGCTCCCGCGCTCCAAAAGCAAATCCGAATAATTGGCAGGACTTTTAGCCGGGTCGGAATCCCGGACAAAAAAACCGTCGTACTCGCACGCCGCCTCCGGCTCTTCTCCGGTGAACATGAAGAAAAGCCCTGTTGTGGAGCTGTTCTGGAGGACTGCAAGGCATTCCGGAAAAATCTGTTCCATAAACCTGTTTTTTTGTTCCCCTGAAGCCAAAAATTCCGTAAGCTCCAGTCCTTCCCCGTCCAGAAACTGCTGCAGCGCCTCTGTTATGGCCGGTTCCTGCTCATAAATGGATGCCCAGCGCTGGTTCATATCATTTTGCAGGATGACTTTCCTGTTTTCCACCAACCGGCTCATCATGCTGCCCGAATATTCCTGCAAAGTACCGGCGATTCTCCTTACCACCAAAGTACCGATGGTAATCATACTCTGTATCAGCATAATGGCAATTAAAGGAATCAGAAACATCCTGAATATGGTTGTTTTTTTCCTTCTTTGACGTTCGCTTTCCATTGTTATCCCTGCTCACCAACTGCCGCATTTAATGCTTCACAAAACGACGCATACCAGCTTTCAAAAGCCTCCTCCGACACAAAAGGCGCGGAGGCCTCCTCCAAATCCTGTCCCTCTCCAACTGCCTTTTCTACCGCTTCCCTGTCCTGTACGGCTTTATCCGAAAGGTGGTACTCAAGCACCTTTCTCGCTGCCGAACCGTTCTGGAAGCTCTTATTTGTGTACAGGGAAATCTGTTCCATTTCTCCAAACACGGAAACAAGACAGTCATATGTCTTAGGCGCTACCTCAAGCTGCTTTTCCGCAATCACCTGGTCCAGCTTTTCTATGCTGTTTGCCTCCTTTAATACGGGAAGATAACCGGACACACAGCCAAACTGCAGATTTTTATCCGCCTGGGTAAACCACTTTAAAAATTCCACGGCGGCATATTCGCGCTGATTATCCGACTTGCTGACCACCATGCCGGCGCCCTGCTGTACGGCGCAGCGCTGCCCGCCCTCAAATACCGGCGCTTCCAATATCATATAATCGATACTGTAGGTATTATCGTCCTGTTCCACCTGATTCGGAAAGTACATGGCGGAAGTGGTAGAGCCTGTATAAGCAAGAAGCTCCCCTGTTTTGACATCATCAGAGCGGAATGAGCCGTAAGCCCCGAAATATCCTTTTACCATCGGCACGTAATAGTTTTCCCACAGCCGGCGCAGCTCCTCTTTCGGCACATTTAACGTCATTTTCCCGTTTTCTACCTGAAAAATCTCCACTCCTAACTGCTGCATCCCGATAATGAAATAGTTTGCCAGCGCATCCCTGCCGTAAAACGCCCGTCCGTCTCCCGGAACGTCAGGCGTCAGGCCGTCCGTCCATTCATAGTAAGCCTTTGCCGTGGAGACAACCCCTTCTATGGTTGCCAAATCATCTAACGACGCGCCCGTATCCTTTGCGAAAGGCTCCCAGTCCGTTTTGTTCAGCATCATAATCTCAGTGGATTTTGCCACCGGGAAAATCCGAAGCGTGCCGTCGTCCGCAATACGGCCTTCCTCTATGTAGGAGTCCACATACTGCTCCAGTTCCTTTTCATCAAAATACTCCGACAGGTTTGCAAGCGCGCCTGACTGTTCGATTTCATAGGCGGTATCCGCATAGGAAGAAAAGATATCCGGCATCGAATCCGCCCCTACGTCGCCGTTGATGGAAGCCCTTATGGCAGTTTCCAAATCGGAAACAGAGCCCTGGCTGAAGCCCTCCACATAAATCCCCTTTTCCCGGCCTTCGGTATCGTTAAATTCTTTCACCAGCTCGTCAAAGGCCGACTGCTGAGAACCGTTATAATAATGCCATACCGTCAGTGTCACCGGATTTTTGGGGTCTAACGGACTGCCCTTGCCACATCCTGACAAAGCAGACGCCAATGCGATTGATATACATACTGTTTTTATGACTTTGCCTGAATTCTTCATTTCTTTCCCCTCTCTGTTATTTTACATACAACTGTAACATACCGTTTGGCGGGTGTCAATGAAGCCGGCGCTGTCTTTTATGCTGTTACCGTATTTCCTGTGTAAAGCTGGTAATACTTTCCCTTCTCGGCTATGAGCTGGTCATGGGTTCCCCGCTCAATCACCCTTCCCTGTTCCAATACCATGATACAGTTGCTGTTCTTTACCGTGGAAAGCCTGTGGGCAATCACGAAGGTGGTCCTTCCCTCCATCAGGGCGTCCATCCCCTTCTGCACCAGCCGCTCCGTCCTGGTATCAATAGAGCTTGTCGCCTCATCCAGAATCAGTACCGGCGGGTCGGCAACGGCGGCTCTTGCAATGGCAAGAAGCTGTCTCTGTCCCTGGCTTAAATTGGCGCCGTCCCCGGTCAGCATCGTCTCATATCCCTGCGGGAGCCTCTGGATAAAGCCGTCGGCGTTAACCAGCCTTGCCGCCCTTTTTACATCCTCATCCGTGGCGTCCAGCTTTCCGTATCTGATATTTTCCATGACGGTTCCCGTAAACAAATGGGTATCCTGCAGTACGATTCCAAGAGAACGCCGCAAATCCGCCTTTTTAATCTTGTTCACGTTAATGCCGTCGTAACGGATTTTGCCGTCCTGAATGTCATAAAAGCGGTTGATGAGGTTGGTGATTGTGGTTTTGCCCGCGCCGGTAGCGCCCACAAAGGCAATTTTCTGCCCCGGCTTCGCGTACAGCTCCACGTCGTGGAGAATTATCTTTTCGTCATTATAACCGAAATCCACATGGTCGAACACCACATTTCCCTCCAGCTTCTGATAGGTAGTTGTGCCCTCGCTCTTATGATAATGCTTCCATGCCCAGAGCCCCGTTCTCCTTTCGCTTTCCGTGAGCGTTCCGTCCGCCCCTTCCTTTGCATTCACCAGCTCCACATAGCCGTCGTCCGTCTCCGGCGTCTCGTCAAGGAGCCTGAAAATACGCTCCGCCCCCGCAAGCGCCATGATAATGCTGTTAAGCTGCTGGCTCACCTGATTGATAGGCATATTGAAAGAGCGGTTGAAATTGAGGAAGCTGGCAAGGGAGCCAAGGGTCAGCCCTGAAATCCCCGTAAGGGCAAGGAGACCGCCCACCACCGTACACACCACATAGCTCAGGTTCCCGAGCTGGGCGTTAATGGGCCCCATGATATTGGCGAACAGATTGGCATGGTAAGCGCTGTCAAAAAGCCTGTCATTCAATTCATTGAATTTCTCCGTCGCCTCGTTTTCATGACAGAATACCTTGACAACCTTCTGGCCGTTCATCATTTCTTCCACATATCCGTTCACGGCGCCGATATCTATCTGCTGGGAAAGGAAAAAGCGGCTGCTCAATCCCCCCACCTTTTTGGCGGAAACCATCATAATCGTCACCATAACCAGCGTCACAAGGGTCAGAGGGACGCTCAGGATAAACATGTAGGAAAGCACGGTAACCACCGTAATCGCGCTGTTTATGAGCTGCGGAATGCTCTGGCTGACCATCTGCCGCAGGGTATCCACATCATTGGTATACATAGACATAATATCGCCATGGGCGTGGGTGTCAAAGTATTTAATCGGAAGGCTCTCCATCTTTTCAAACATATCGTTGCGCAGCTTCATCATTACCCCCTGGGTAATCACAACCATTATCCTCGCCTGAATAAAAGCCGCAAGAACGCCTCCTGCATAAATACATGCCATTTTTATGATTGCCGCCGCCAGCGGTGAAAAATCCGGCGCCGCCTCCCCCGATGCAAGAGCGCCAAGCATCGGCTCAATATAACCGTCAATCAGCGTCCGCATAAACATGGTTCCCTGGGTGCTTGCAAATACACTGGCCGCAATGCAGACTACCGCAATGATACAGTGGGGCGCATAGCCTTTCAGTATGTACGCCATAAGACGTTTAAACAGCTTCCCCGGGTTTTTGATGGTCGGCCGCGGCCCCATTGTTCTTCTTCCGCCCGGTCCCTGGTTTACTTTTGGTTTTCTTTCCTGCGCCATAATTACAGCTCTCCTTTCTCGTCAAAATCGCCGCTTCCCGACGTCTGTGATTCATAAACCTCGCGGTAAATTTCATTATTTTCAAGAAGCTCCTCATGAGTGCCAAAGCCCGTTACCTTGCCTTCGTCCATGACAATGATTTTGTCCGCGTCCTGAATGCTGGAAATTCTCTGGGCAATAATCAGCTTCGTGATCCCGGGAATCGACTCCCTGAAGGCTTTTCTGATTTTTGCGTCCGTGGCCGTATCAACGGCGCTGGTGGAATCGTCCAGAATCAGCACTTTGGGCTGTCTCAGCAAAGCCCTTGCAATGCAAAGACGCTGCCTCTGTCCGCCGGAAACATTGGTTCCGCCCTGTTCAATGCGGGTTTCATAACCGCCCGGAAGCTTTCTGATAAATTCATCGGCGCACGCCAGCTCGCAGGCACGACGGCATTCCTCAGGGCTGGCGTCCTTTTTGCCCCACCTTAAATTCTCCAGAATCGTTCCGCTGAAAAGAACGTTATTTTGAAGCACCACCGCCACCTCGCTGCGCAGCGTTTCCAAATCATATTCCTTTACGTTTCTGCCGCCCACAAAAAGGCTGCCGGCAGTCACGTCATAAAGACGGCTTATCAGATTCACCAGACTTGATTTTGCGCTTCCCGTCCCGCCCAGAATTCCTATGGTTTCGCCGGAGGCAATTTTCAGGGTAATCCCTTTCAGCACCGGCTCCTTTGCGTCCGCATGGTATTTGAAGGAAACGTCCTTAAACTCGATACTTCCGTCGGCAACCTCATACACAGGGTTTTCCGGGTTGGAAAGCAATGTCCTTTCATTCAGCACCTCCGCAATCCGCCTCGCGCTTGCAAGAGACATGGTAATCATGACGAAAATCATGGATACCATCATAAGATTCATCAAAATATTCATGCAGTAGGTCATAAGGCTCATAAGCTGCCCTGTGGAAAGGCTCCCTCCCACAATCATTTTTGCACCCATCCAGCTAATCAGCAGAATACAGCTGTACATTGCAAGGTTCATGACGGGGCTGTTCCACGCTACGATATTTTTCGCCTTGCAGAAAAGATTGTAAAGATTTCCGCTTGCCTTTTTAAACTTCTGATTTTCGTAGTCCTCCCGGACATAGGCCTTCACCACCCGGATAGCCGATACATTTTCCTCCACGCTTTCGTTTAAATCGTCATATCTTGGAAATACCTGTGAAAAATGCCTGGTTGCATTCGTTACAATGACGGCGAGAATTACTCCCAGAATCATTACCACAATCAGATAGATGCCCGCAAGACGGGGGCTGATTAAAAAGGACATTACCATGGCGATAATCAGGCTGATTGGCGCCCGCATACACATACGCAGAATCATCTGGTAGGCGTTCTGTATATTCGTCACGTCCGTGGTAAGCCTTGTCACCAGACCGGAGGTGCTGTACTTATCAATATTGGCAAAGCTGAAGGTCTGGATATTTTCAAACATTGCCTTTCTTAAGTTTCTCGCAAAGCCCGTGGACGCCCGGGCGCCGTATTTTCCTCCCATGATGCCGAATAAAAGCCCTGCGATTGCCGCCACAATCATAAGGCCGCCCATCCGGTAAATATGTCCCATATCCCCCGTCTCCACGCCATTATCAATAATGGACGCCATCATCAGCGGGATAATCATTTCCATGATAACCTCCAGTATCATAAAAACCGGCGTTATCAGGGAATCCTTCTTAAATTCCTTAATCTGTGCTCCTAATGTTTTCAGCATTTGATATCTCTCCTCCTGTTACAGTTTTGCTTAAGCCTTTTGCCGTTTTCAGTTCTCCCGGCTCCTCCGTCTCCCGTCTCATCCTCTCCAGATTTCCCTTTACAATATCCAGGAGCCGGAGCAGCTCCTCCCGCTCTTTTTCGTTTAAGCCGCGCAGCATCTGTTCTTCCATCATGTCCATATGCGCCTCGGCCTGCCTGTGGCCCTCTTTTGCCGGTTCTGTCATCACAATCCGCTTCAGCCTTGCGTCCTTATCCACAGCGCTTCTTGTGAGCAGGCCGTTCCGCTCCATCACCCGCAGCGTATTCGTAGCGGTGGCCCCTGAAATATTGAACGCTTCCTCGATGTTCTTCTGATAAACGGGCTGCTCCTGATGATGATACAAATAAGCCATAATCCCCGCCTGAAGCTGTGTCTGGGGCCTTTGCCCGGTAACCGGATGAGTTTTGGAAACAACTTCCTTAATCAGATTGTTGATAAATCTTACTTCAAACCCAAACATTTTTTTATGCAGCATTTTTCCCCTCCTTTTATACCTTATTCAAATAGTTAGTGCGCTAATTATATTGTTAGTGAACTAACTATATAACTTTTTTAAATTTTTGTCAAGGGGTATTTTATTCCCGCGAGCAATGAGTCAAGCGGATGCTTGCAGGCTCTTTGTCTGGTTCGTTGCTTGCACATAAGTAAAGACTCTCTATTTCAGCCTTTCCTATGAAACGCCTGACCAGCCCGTTACCGCTTGTGTTGGCTCAGTAGTTTTTCGGCCCCGCTTTCCGAAAGTAGCCATTGAAATTATCTCCCTCATGCACTATAGTAAAAAAAGGCTTCATGTGCGGGAGGATGGTTTATGCAGAAATATACCGATAAAAAAGAGCTTCTTTTACAGATAATGAGCGAGTTTTCCAAAAAAGATATTGCCGTCGCTTTTTCCGGTGGCGTGGACAGCAGCCTGCTTTTGAAAATCGCATGTGACTTTGCCAGGATAAGCGGCAAAAAGGTATATGCCGTTACCATGCAGACCAGACTCCACCCGGCAGGAGAGATTACGGATGCCCGGAAAATATGTGAGGAAATCGGAGCCTTCCACATCGTAATCGCTGTGGACGAGCTTGAGGAAGCCGGAATCCTGAACAATCCCACAGACCGCTGCTATTTGTGCAAGAAGCATCTGTTTGTAAAAATGCTGGAAAAAGCCGCTTCTTTAGGCGTCAGCACCGTTATAGAGGGAACCAACGAGGACGACCTTCATGTGTACCGCCCTGGCATCCGCGCCCTGCAGGAGCTGAACATTGAAAGCCCTCTTGCCAGGGCGGGAATGACAAAGGACGACGTTCGGAATCTGGCGGAAGAATACGGCCTTTCCGCCGCTTCTAAGCCCTCCACCCCCTGTCTTGCCACAAGATTTCCTTACGGAACGGCTCTGTCCTACGAAGCCATGGCGCAGGTGGAAAAGGGGGAAGCCTTTCTGAAAAATCTTGGATTTTATAACGTACGCCTTCGGATACACGGGCAGATTGCCAGAATTGAAACAGATAAAGCGGCATTTCCCGCGCTTTTAGAACAGGCTGAGGAAATTACCGCTTATTTAAAGAGCCTTGGATACGATTATATTACTCTGGATTTGGAGGGGTTCCGGTCGGGGAGTATGGATATTCATATCCCCAAGCCAGATTAAGTTTCACCCCTCAAATCTTCCTGCAAAGGAAGCCAGCACCTTCTGCAGCGGCAGACCGCATTTTTCTGCAAGCTCCGCCGCGCTGTCATACTCAGGGTAGCACCTTACCTGTCCGTCCGGCAGTATGCACTTTTTTGCTTTCAGCTCCCCTTCCTTTAGCGTCACGGTCACACTTTCCCTTGGCAGTACGCTGCGCTCCATCTTTATCCGGCGTATGCCGATTGTGGTAGTCTCCTGAAAAATAATCTGTTCCAGTTCTTTTATTTTACACTCGTCGCAAATCACCGTAAGCTCACAGGCAGGCCGGTTTTTCTTCATATACACGGGGATAAAATGCACGTCCCTTGCCCCGGCTTTCAAAAGCCGTTCCATCACATAGCCGAGTACCTCCCCGGTACAGTCGTCGATGTTGGTTTCCAGACGGTAGATTGTATCCTCTTTCCCGCCGGCGCTCAAAGCTTTCTCCTGCCAATTACCTCCTCCATGGGCTGCAAAATCACCTTTTTCCTCGTCCCTGCCTTTTTCTTCATCAGCTTCAATCAGCATGGCGCGCAAAAGGCTTGGTCTTTCATAATTCCGCTTCCCGGCTCCCATGCCTGTTTTTTGAATGATAAACTTCTCCGGCAGCGCAAAGGAGCTTGCGGCTGCCGCCACAATCGCCGCCCCCGTGGGCGTTACCAGCTCGCCCGACACCTCCGTAATTTTCACGGGAATGTGGTGCGCCTCCATAATATTTGTCACCGCAGGCACCGGCACCGGAAGAACGCCGTGCTGGCATCTTACGGTTCCCCGTCCCTCGCACAGGAAAGGTACAATCGTCTCCGTGATATCCAGATTGTCCAGACATACCGCCGCTGCCACAATGTCCACGATGGAATCCACCGCGCCGACCTCATGGAAGTGTACCTCATTCTCAGGGACGCCGTGAGCCTTTGCCTCCGCTTTTGCCAGAACCCCGAAGATTTTCACCGCCGTCTCCTTTGCTCTTTCGGTGATGGCAGCTCCGGCAATGATATCCAGTATTTCAGGAAGCCCTCTGTGCTCATGGTCGTGATGGTGTTCATGGGAATGGGCATGTGTGTGCGTATGTTCCTCTGCTGCGGAATGGCTATGGACATGTTCCACCTCTGCGGAAGGGTCTTGATGATGGGCACTGGTATGTTCTTCCTCTGCAGAATTATCATGGTGATGGGCATGTCCTCTCTCCTCAGAATGCTCATGATGATGCTCGTGCCCGTGCAGATATTCCATGTCATGGTCATGGTTTTCATGCCCCTTGTCCAGCTTCACGTTGAAGTCGCAGGCGTCCAGCCCCGCTTTTTTCACCCTGCTGATTTCTATCTCAAAGCCCTGCACCGGAAGGCTCTTTAGCGCCTCCTCAAGGACTTTTCTGTCCGCCCCCAAATCCAGCAGCGCCGCCACGGTCATATCGCCGCTGATTCCCGAATTACATTCCAGATACAGTGTTTTTCCCATTTAACTGTTCTCCTTTCCTGTCTGTACATAGATTCCATATGATGTAAAAACTACGGCAGGACGCCCTCACGCCTGGCGGCTTTCTTCCCGAATCCCCAGCCGGTTTATCTGCGTGGCAATGTAACCGGCTCCGTAACCGTTGTCAATATTCACCACCGCAATCCCATTAGCGCAGGAATTTATCATCGTCAGAAGCGCCGACAGGCCGTGCATGCTTGCCCCGTATCCGATGGAAGTGGGCACGGCAATCACCGGTCTGCTCACCAGACCTCCAATCACACTGGCCAATGCCCCTTCCATACCGGCAACCGCCACCACGCAGTTGGCCTCCTGTATCACGTCCAGGCGGGATAAGAGTCTGTGCAGTCCGCTGACCCCCACGTCGTAAATCCTCTCTACATTCGCCCCGAAATATTCTGCGGTCTGGGCCGCTTCCTCCGCAACGGGAATGTCCGCCGTTCCCGCCGTACAGACGGCGATTTTCCCCTGCCTTTGCTTTCCGCTTCTTTCTATCTTTAAAATACGGGATACTTCGTCATAAACCACCTCCGGCAGAACCGCCCTCACCAGCTCATACTGCCGCCTTTCCGCTCTGGTTCCGAAGACCTCCCCGTTTTCCTCATACATTTTCCGGTAGATGTTCACCAGATATTCATCGGGCTTTCCGCTGCAAAAAACCACTTCCGGGAAGCCGGAACGGATTTCCCTGTGGGTGTCCAGCTTGGCGTAGCCCATTTCCTCATAGGGCTGTCTCCTGAAATATTTTTCCGCTTCCTCCACGGAAAGGGTTCCCGATTTTACCTGTTCGAGCACTTCTCTTGCTTCCATTAAAGACCTCCTGTTTCAAGTTCCGCAAAACATTCCAGCGCATCTTCATTCGGAACAATTTCCGGCTGCTTCCTATTCTAAAATCGTTCCGTACGCTTTCAAAATATTGTACCATAGATTATTTGTTTCGGAAATTATTTTCCCCTAAAAATGAGCGAATCCTATAAAATAAAATTTTTATAATTTATTTGTTTTCTCCGCACCCGGATAGTATAATTAAATTAGAATTGATATAATATATTGATATGGAAGGAGTATTACCATGCAGACATTAATCAAACCATCCGCCGCAATTCGGCAGAATTATACGGAAATCGCTACATTATGCAAAACTACCGGCGAACCTGTTTTTTTAACAAAAAACGGGGAAGGGGATTTGGTCGTTATGGACATAGCCACTTACGACCGGCGTGAGAAACAATTAGAGCTTAGAGAAAAATTACTTGAAGTCGAAGAACTAAGACATGCCGGAGTATCGGACATTCCTGCCAGAAGCGCTTCTGCAAATCTTCGTGCTGTCCTGAAGGAGAAAGATTATGTATAAAGTAGACATCTCTCCTGCAGCAAATTCTGTATTGGAAGAATACGCTTTTCGCTGTGCCAGAGATAACGGAAAGGAGTGCGCTTTTCGGCTTTTAGATGCTTATGATGAAAAAATCTCGTATCTGGAAACCACACCCTTTATCGGCTGTGCCAGATTACGATATATTCCCTCCAAATACCGGGTTCTTAACTTCTGGCCGCATTTATGGTTTGTTTTCCAGATAAAAGAGGATGAAAACTGTGTAAAAATCGAATACATAATTGATGACAGGCAAAACTATGGAGCCTTTCTTAAGTCATAACCCCCGCAGCAGTCGCAAATTTGCATGCAAGCATGCCCGCTTGGCTCGTTGCCCGCAGAAATAAAATTCAGGGATACGAAACGATACCCCGTCACATATCCCCGCTTTAAATTTTCCCTTATCTGTTTTCCTATTTCACCTCGACAACCCAGCCTTCGGGCGCCTTGATGGTTCCCATCTGGATACCGGTGAGCGTCTCGTATAGCTTCTTTGTCACAGGCCCCATTTCCGTCATCCCGCTTGCAAAGCAGATTTCCTTCCCGTGGTCAACCACCTTGCCCACAGGTGAAATCACCGCCGCCGTACCGCAGAGTCCGCATTCCGCGAAATCGGGAAGCTCCTCCAGGTAAACCTCTCTCTCCTCGGCCTCCAGCCCCAGATACTCTCTGGCAACCTGCACCAGTGAACGCCTTGTAATCGAGGGCAGAATGCTGTCCGATTTGGGCGTTACCACCTTTCCGTCCCTGGTCACGAAAAGGAAGTTGGCTCCGCCGGTTTCCTCCACCTTCGTTCTGGTTCCCGCGTCCAGATACATATTTTCATCGAAGCCCTGCTTATGGGCGTCCACAATTGCATGAAGGCTCATGGCATAATTAAGCCCCGCCTTGATATGTCCCGTTCCCCGGGGCGCGGCTCTGTCAAAATCGCTTATCCGAATGGTGAGGGGCTTTACGCCGCCCTTAAAATAAGGGCCTACCGGCGTGGTAAATACACGGAACTGATACTCGTCCGCAGGCTTTACCCCGATTACAGGATTGCTTCCGAACATATAGGGGCGCACATACAAGGTTGCGCCGCTGCCGTAAGGCGGCACGTAAGCTGCGTTGGCTTTAATGGTCTTAAGCACCGCTTCCACGAAACTTTCCTTCGGGAAAACAGGCATTTCCAGCCGCTTTGCACTCTGCTCCATCCTCTCGCCGTTTAAGTCCGGCCGGAAGGTGACGATTCGCCCGTCCGCCGTGGTGTAAGCCTTCATCCCCTCAAATATCGTCTGCGCGTACTGCAATACGCCTGCGCACTCGTTCAGTACCAGATTCGCGTCCTCTGTCAGACCGCCCTCCTCCCACGCGCCGTCTTTGTAGTTTGCCACAAAACGGTAATCCGTGGGAATATATCCAAATCCAAGATTTGCCCAGTCAATGTTTTTCTTTTCCATCATTCCGCACTCCCCTCGTAAGTTTTTTACTTATTATTATCCCATTTTTTGTAAAAGTCAAGAGCGTTCATATTTTAAAAAGCGATAAGTAATATCGAAATAAACCTGTTCGTCGCTGTCCGCCGTTATCCTCCATTCCGGCAGCCCGTCCAGATTGGGGATATGGGCGTCCGCCTCGTAGGAATGGTCTATCTTCGTGATGTGCGCCGTGTCGCAGTACGGCAAAAGCAGCCGGTACACGCTCTCCCCGCCGATGATATATACGTCCTTCGTATCATACTTTTTCAATTCTTCCAGAAGCTCTTCCAGACTGTGAACCACCACCGCGTCCTTTACCGTAAAAGACGGATTCGACGACAAAACAATGTTCGTCCGTCCTTTCAGCGCAAGCCCCTGGGGAAAGGTTGCCAGCGTCTTTCTGCCGTACACCACCACCTTTCCCATCGTCTCCTGCCGGAAAAGCTTATGGTCCGCCGGAATGGTGATGAGAAGCTCCCCTTTATTTCCAATTGCCCAGTTTTCATCTACTGCCGCGATTAAATTCATATTCTTTCAATCCTTTCTGTGCCGCTTTTGCCTGCCCCCAAATCAGACCGCCGGTCATGCTGCTTTTCCCGGACGGTCCGTTCTTCTCCATGAATATACCATAAAATCAGCCGGAGGAAAAGAGCGCCGGAATCTGAAAATTGATTTCTGTGGGAAAAGAGGCTTCCCGCTTGCTATTTCCCCCTTTTCAGCGTATATTTAAATTACTGAACACAGGAAAAGGAGCTTTTACCATGGATTTATCCGCACTCGGCGTACTGCGCCGGAATATTTCCAGCGTTATAATTGGAAATGAAAATACCATAACGCTTTTACTGACCGCCCTTTTGGCCCGGGGGCATGTGCTTTTGGAGGACGTGCCGGGCACCGGAAAAACCGTGCTGGCAAAGTCGCTGGCAAAATCCATCGACGCCGACTTCGGACGCATTCAGTTTACCCCTGACCTTCTGCCCTCGGACGTCACCGGCCTTAATTATTTTGACAATAAATCAGGCGGGTTTGTCTTTGCAAAGGGCCCCGCTTTCTGCCATATTTTACTGGCGGATGAAATCAACCGCGCCACGCCAAAGACCCAGAGCAGTCTTTTAGAGTGCATGGCGGAGCATCAGATAACCGTTGACGGCGTAACCCGCCCTCTGGAAGAACCCTTTCTCGTCATTGCCACCCAGAATCCTTTGGAAACGCTGGGAACCTTTCCCCTGCCGGAAGCCCAGATGGACAGGTTTCTCATGAAAATTTCCATGGACTCCCTGTCAGTGCCCCAGGAAATCGCGCTGATGGAGCGTTTCATGCTGGATACGCCCCTCGACGAGCTCAAGCCCGTCTGCACGAAGGATGACATACTTGCCCTTCAAAAGGAATGTGGGAGCGTTTACGTGCACCCCGAACTTTTAAACTATATGGCGGCTCTTGTCCATGGCACAAGGAACCATCCAAAGGTATCCTGCGGCGTCAGCCCCAGAGGAACCCTGGCGCTTCTGCGCGCCTCTCAGGCCAGGGCCATGATTTCGGAGCGCGTCTATGTGGTTCCCGAGGATATCAAGGAGATTGCGCCTTTCGTGCTTGCCCACCGCCTCACTCTCCTTGCAGGCGCTGATTTTGACCGGTCCGCGCTGCGGATAGTGGAGGACGTGCTTTCCGCCACTTTCGTTCCTACGGAAAACTGGGCGGAAAGGTAAGATTATGCTGCTTTTACTTCTTCTGGGAATCCTTCTCGCCTGGCTTGCAAGCCGTATTCTTTACCGGAAATACTGGAACAGGGGGCTGTCCGTCCAGATTGAATTTACGAAACGCTGCATTTATGAAGGAGAACGTTCCTCCATGAGGGAAACCATAATCAATGACAAGCTCCTTCCCCTGCCGGCGCTGGAAGTCCGCTTTTCCGCCAGCAGAAATCTGGAATTTTTAAATGAAGCCAGGGCAAACACGAGCGCCACGGACAATTGTTATAAAAGAGACGTGTTTTCCTTCCTCTTTCATCAGAAAATCGAGCGGACTCTGCCTTTTACCGCCCGGAAAAGAGGGCTTTATCAGATTTATGAAGTCACCGGCATCGGCTATGACTTCTTTTTCCGTTCCGGCTATTACGTGGAGCTGCCCCAGCAGACCTTTCTTTACGTTTATCCCCGTCAGGTGGATACCCGCCGAATTGACGTGCTCTGCCGCGCCATTTCCGGGACATTGCTTTCCAGACGCCGCCTGCTGCCCGACCCCTTTGAATTTTCCGGAATCCGGGAATACCAGAGGCAGGACCCGGTAAACCATATTAACTGGAAGGCAAGCGCCCGGACGGGAGCGCTTATGACCAACCAGTTTAACTCCACCACCGACACATCCCTCACGCTGATTTTTGATATGGAGGACAAGCTGATATTAAAATACGAGGATTTGGTGGAGGAAACCCTGCGGATTGTGTCTTCCCTGTCCGCCCGTCTTGCCAGGAGCCGTATGTCCTTCCGCGTCGTCGGCAATGCTGCGGACGCCCACGCCCTGCCGACTGGCGGCTCCCCCGACAACGCTATAAGCGGAATACCCTTTTCCATAACCATAGGCGAAGGCTGCCCGAATATCGGCCTCCTGAACCAAAAGCTCGCCTATATGGACAGCAAAGACATTGTCATGGAAATGGAAGCTCTGCTGAAAGACGAAGCTTCCTTGAAAAAATCCGGCCACACCTATGTAGTCGTCTCCAAAAACAGGGACGACGGCATAATACGGGGACTGCGCTCTCTGGTTTTGGCAAATAATGAAGTTTTGTGGGTACTCCCCATACGCCCGGCGGAGGCTTCGTCACTGACCTCATTCCGCGAGCCCGGTATCACACGTATCCCATGGGAAATTTAGCGCAAAGGAAAATTATATGAAATTAAATCAGACTCCTCTGTTAAAAATTACAGGCTTTTTTCACGCGCTGGCTCTTTTCTGGGTTTTTTATCCCATGACAGCCTCCGCCATGCAGCTTACCGGACAACGGGGCGCTGCCTTCTGTCTTACCGGCATTGTCCTGCTGATTCCCGTTGTGCTGAGTTTTTATGCTGTCCGAAAAATCAGGCATTTCATTCCCTATCTCCTCTTTGGGATATTTATCTCTCTCCTTGTGGGAATTTGCGGCGGATACGCCGCCCTTGCCGTCTGCGGCAGCCAAACCGCTTTCCATGCCGGTGCCATTCTCACAGGCGCTTTATCTTTGCTCCTGTTCCTTATCCGAAGCTATATCCGTATCAAAAGGGGACAGCTCCAAAAAGCCTTAAAGGAAATGCCCATATCCGAGGCGGGGGAGCCTGACATCAGCGAGCTTGAGGTTTCGGTTTTTCTGGAGGTTCCCCATCCCCTCCACTTTGCCTTTTTTGCCGTTCACTATCTCATCGGCGCTCTTGTAAAGTCCTCCCTTTACTGGCACATGGCCTTTTATCTTCTTCTACTGGACGTATTTTTATGCTTCATTTATCAGTTTACGGAAAATTTTTATCGCTTTCTGCGGGAGCATGAGCGCAGCGCAAACCTGCCCGTGCCCACCATGAAAAAGGTAATAAAAATCATCTTCGGCATGGCGTTTCTGATTTTGCTGTTGTTCGTCCTGCCCTCCCTCCTTTACGGAAAGGAGCCCTTAAGCGCCCTTACCCCAAGGGAGTTCGAGCTTCCCGAGGTTCTTCCTGAGCCGGAAGATGCGGCGCCCATGGGAATGAATCCCGCCATGGAGGAGCTTCTGGCCATGACAGAGCATAAGGAGCCCCCGTTATGGCTGCAGCGCCTTTTTACCCTGCTCTTTTATCTGCTCAGCCTTGGCGTCGGCGCCGTCATACTTATCATGATTTACCGCGCCTGCAAAAGAGCCGGGGAATTCTTTGCCGCCGAATCGGAGGACGAAATTCAATTTCTTGAAAAGGATTTTTCCGACAAAAATTTTTTCCTGAAAAGGAAAGCCGCCTCTTTCTCCGCGGCCTCCTCCGTCAATCTGCGGATTCGGAAATATTACAAAAAAACCCTTCGGAAAGCTCTGAAAAACTCTCCAAAGGGTTCTGAAACTCCGCTTGAATTAGAATCCGCCGCCGGACTGCCTGAAAATGAAGCCCGGCAGCTTCTTCACTCCTGCTATGAAAAGGCCCGCTACAGCAAATCAGGCTGTACGGAAGATGACTGGCACAGCCTGCGGAAATAAGCCGCGCGCCCGCAGGGCGCGAAACGCAAGTTCCGCAGAGTCATTTCCGCTTTTTCCGTTCCCGGGGGAATCAAATCGCCACGGGAATATCCTTAATCTGCTCCCCCGTCACATAATCGTCCAGCCGCACGTCGTTTCTTGTAAACTGATAAAAATCCTTTATCTCCGGGTTCAGCCAGAATTTCGGCGCCGGATAAGGCGTCCTTTCTATCAGCTCCCTGATAAGCGGAATATGCCTGTCATAGATATGGGCGTCCCCAATCACATGCACAAGCTCGCCCGCCTTCATATCGCAGACCTGCGCCAGCATATGCACCAGCACCGCATACTGCACCACATTCCAGTTGTTGGCGGTAAGGACATCCTGTGAACGCTGGTTCAAAATGGCGTTCAGGGTAAGCTTATCCTCCCCCTTCTTCTGCGTCACGTTGAAGGTCATGCTGTACGCGCAGGGATAGAGGTTCATTTCATGCAAATCCTGATGCACATACAGATTCGTCAGGATTCTCCGGCTGAAAGGGTTGTTTTTCAAATCAAAAATCACCCTGTCCACCTGGTCCATCATTCCCTCTTTATACCTGTGCTTCACCCCCATCTGATAACCGTAAGCCTTGCCGATAGAGCCGTCCTCATCCGCCCACTCGTCCCAGATATGGCTGTGGAGCTCATGGATATTGTTGGACTTTTTCTGCCAAATCCAGAGCATCTCGTCCACCGCGCTTTTAATCGCCGTCCTCCGAAGCGTCATGACGGGAAATTCCTCCGAAAGGTCATACCTGTTCACCACCCCGAATTTCTTGATAGTGTAAGCAGGCGTTCCGTCCTCCCAATGCGGCCGCACCTTCTCCCCCTCCGTGCTCGTCCCATTCTCCAAAATATCCCGGCACATCTTCACAAATATCTCATCCGCCCTACTCATAACGCCATCTCCCTACAACCTTATTCCCGCAGACATTATCCATCTGCCATCTCTCTTATAGATTCCTAACTCTCATCTATTGATGTAAAATTTTATCACTTAATTCTATAGCTTGCCAACAACGCAGCCCCGGCGGGATGAATATACCGAAAGGAGCCCTTATAAAAACGCCGGTACCTGGCGAGGTATTTCACGAGCCTGGTACCGCTGCGTTTTTATAGAGCGCAAGCGCGGCGACGTCGGCATATTCACCCCGCCGGGGCGGGCTTTCTGGCTCAAACATCCCACTTATCACACAACGAATTCACCTGGTCCGCAAACTTCGCCAAATCCTTATTCGCGCCGCCCTCATTCTTATGAATAACAGCAAGCAGCCTCTGTCCTGCAGCCAAAAGCCTTGCAAATACATCGGATACCCTTGTTTTCTTCTTCACAGGAATCGGCTCCGCCTCGTATTCCAGTTTTCCTGTAATCAGGTTAAATTCCGTACCGCTGTAGGGCGCATAGGTGCTGAAGCCATGCTCCATCTTAAGGCATTCCGCAAGCGCCTTGCAGGAGCCGTCGTCGCCGTGGACGAGAAATACTTTTCTGGGCTTTTCCTTAAAGCCCTTCACCCACTCAATCAGCCCGTTTTTATCGGCGTGTCCCGACATTCCGGCAAGCTGCCCGATGGCCGCCCTCACATAAATGGTCTCCCCGAAAAGCTTGACTTCCTTTAAGCCTTCCACCAGCGCGCGCCCTAAGGTGCCTACCGCCTGATACCCCACAAATAAAATGGTACACTCCGGCCGCCAGAGATTGTGCTTTAAATGATGGCGGATTCTTCCGGCCTCGCACATGCCCGATGCGGAAATAATGACCTTCGGCTCATTGTCAAAGTTGATTTCCTTCGATTCCTCGCTGGTGATTGTCAGATGAAGCCCCGGGAACGAAATCGGATTGATGCCCTTCTTCACCAGCTCCATGGCCTCCTCGTCGAAGCAGCTCTCCTCGTTCTTATAAAAAATATTGGTGGCCTCCACCGCCAGAGGGCTGTCCACATAAACCGGAAAGTTTTCATGTCCTTTTACAAGCCTTGCTTCCTTTATCTTCCGCAAATAATATAAAATCTCCTGAGTTCTTCCTACCGCAAAGGACGGGATTACCACGTTTCCACCCCTGTCCATGGTCTTTTTGATAATCGACGCCAGCTCCGTCACATAATCCAGCGTGCTTTCAGGATGGAGCCTGTCGCCGTAGGTAGACTCCATTACCACATAATCAGCTTCCTGCGTAAAAGTCGGTTCCTTAATCAGAGGATGCTTTTTGTTTCCGATATCCCCGGAAAAGACAATCTTTCTTGTGGTTCCCTCCTCCGTCGCCCACACCTCGATACTCGCAGAGCCAAGGAGATGCCCCACGTCGGTAAACCGTATTTTTATGCCCTCGCAAAGCTCGATTTCCTTCCCGTAGCCGCACGGCACAAGCTGTTTGATGGCGGCGTCGGCGTCTTCCATTGTATAGACGGGCTCGCTCACTTCCATGCCCTCGCGACGCTTTGCCTTACGGTTTTTCCACTCTGTCTCCTGCATTTGAATGTGCGCGCAGTCCCGCAGCATAATGCTGCACAAATCCGCGGTCGCCTCCGTAGTGTAAATCTGTCCCCGGAACCCTCTGGCCGTCAGCTGCGGAATCATGCCGGAATGGTCTACATGGGCATGGGTAAGCAGCACATAGTCTATGCTTGCCTCCGCCACCGGCAGCTCGCAGTTTTCAAACACATTGACGCCCTGTTCCATGCCGTAATCGACAAGGATGTGCTTGCCGCAGGCATTTAAATAATGACAGCTTCCCGTTACTTCATGGGCCGCGCCTACAAAAATAAGTTTCATTTCACCCCTCCATTCCAGTTCCGCAGATGCACTGACCTGCCTCTGCTGTTTTCCTTATCCGTTCCCTGACCATAGGATATGGTCCATCCGGCCGTACATCTCCTGTACCGCTGTGAAAAAAATATCCCTGTCCTCCTCGCTTTCCACATCGCCGTGGAAAAAGAAAACCGTTACATTGTAGAGCCGCTCCAGTTCCTCCTTAATTAACCGGCCAAGCTCCTTGTTTGTATCCATGAAAGCAATTATGCACCCCACGCTGGCATACTTTTCTAACATGGAATATTCCTTAGCACCTGTCTTTCCGGTGAGTACACATACTTCTTGACTCATCATAATGGCTTTTGTACCTTTCTTCTGCCCGTACTGACAAATTTTTCATCATATTATAAGCAAATTATAACATAATGGAATATGATATAGCAAACGCTAAAGGCAGTAACAACTCAGAAATTATTATGAATTTATCAATTTATTTTTTCTTATTGCTGGTGACGGTCCTTTCCATGGACGCTTTTGCCGCCGGATTGTCCTACGGTGTGGAAAAGGTCTGGGTGCCCTTCTCGTCCCTTTCCATCATCGCCCTGCTCTCCGGCGGCATGCTGACCGCATCTTTGTTTGCCGGGAACCTGCTCCTTTCCCTGATTCCCGACAGGCTTACAAAAATACTTTCCTTCCTGGTGCTTTTTCTTCTTGCATTATACAAATTATATGACGCGGCAGCTTCCCGCCGCCATCAGGAATCCGGTTTTACCACCGGTAATCTCTCCCGGAAAATCAACAAGGACGACAAGGCGGTGCTTTCCGGCAGGGAAGCTGCCATTCTTGCTTTCGCCCTCTCTGTGGATAATATCTCCGCCGGCCTTTGTACCGGGACGGTAGCTTTGCCGCCCGCCGCAATTTTGTCCGTTACCACCCTTATCCACTTTCTTGCGCTCCGCCTTGGGCTTTTTACCGGTCAGCTTCTTGCGTCAAAGAGCTCCCGCAGCTTCGCCTGGCTTTCGGCTCTCATCCTCATGGTTCTGGCCTTTGCCCGGATTTTCTGATTCCTCCACGCCGGCCTTCTTAAGAAGCGCTTCCGAGAGAACTAAAAGCTCATGTATCGCCAGCGGCACACAGGAGAGTGCGCCCAGAATCCCCCATTCCGACAGGCTCAGCCGGCTTGTTCCGAAAAGCTCCACAAAATACGGCACTTCCGTTACAAGTGCCTGAAGGGCAATCCCTGCCGTCCATGCAACAATCATATATCTGTTTTCCAGATGATTCATCTTAAATACCGATTTGTTGGTATCCCGCATTCCCACCGCGTGCACCAGCTGGCTCATCCCCAGCACGGTGAACGCATGGGTCTGCGCCTTGTTCAAAACAGGCGCAAGGCGGAGGATTTTTTCCAGGTTCTGTATGGTTACCGGAAGGTTCTGCCGCAACAGCTCTCCGTAGGGAACCGTGAGAAAGGCAAGAAGGCTGATGAGACCGATTACCACGCCGTAGCACAGCGTACAGCTTAAGCCTCCGTGGGCAAACAGGCTGTCGGAGCTTTTTCTGGGCTTTTCCCTCATAAGGGCTTCCCCATCATTTTTGTCCATTCCCAGCGCCAGCGCCGGAAGGGAATCCGTAATCAGATTTATCCACAGAATATGGCTTGCTTTTAAGGGAGAAGGAAAACCTGCAAGCACCGCCGCCAGCATCGTGATAATTTCCCCGAAATTCGATGACAGCAAAAACAGAATGGTCTTGCGGATATTTTCGTAAATCCCCCTGCCTTCCTTCATGGCTTTCTCTATAGTGGCAAAATTGTCATCCGTAAGCACCAAATCGGCGGCGCCTCTTGCCACGTCGGTCCCCTCTTTTCCCATGGCAATCCCCACATCCGCCGCCTTTAAGGAAGGCGCGTCGTTGACTCCGTCCCCGGTCATTGCCACAATCTTTCCCTTTGCCTTCAAAGCCTCCACAATCCGCACCTTATGCTCCGGGGAAACTCTGGCAAACACATGAATCCCCTCCGCCGTCTCCCGGAAAGCCCCGCTGTCCATGGCCTCTATCTCCGCGCCGGTCATACACTCCTTTCGGCTTTCGGCGATTCCCAAATCCCTTGCGATGGCAAACGCGGTATCCACATGGTCCCCGGTTATCATCACCGTGTCCACATGGGCGCCCTTAAAGCTTGCCACCGCGCCCTTCGCCTCCTGCCTTGGCGGGTCTATCATTCCCACAAGCCCGAGGAAAACCATGTTTTTCTCGTCCTTTAAATCCCCTTTGCGTTTTGCCGCCACCGCAAGCACCCGGTAGGCTCTTCCCGCCATCTCCTCCACCGCTTCCCTTGCCTCCTTCTTCGCCTTAGAGGAAAACGCCACCTCTCTGCCATGCATGGAGGTGTGGGAGCACAGGGAAATCATCTCGTCGGCAGCGCCCTTGATATAGGCGATTTTTTCCGTACCGGCGCTTCCCGGCCGCCTGTGCACGGTGGTCATCCGCTTTCTGTCCGAATCAAAGGCCCGCTCGTCGATGCGGGGTATCCGGGCTTCCAGCCTTTTCTTATCAAATCCATGGCTTTTAGACAAGTCAAGCAATGCCAGCTCCGTGGGGTCTCCTATCCTGCTGCCCTCAATCATGGCGTCGTTGCACAGGGTACAGGCTTCCAGAAAAAGAGTATGTTTTTCCGCATCAAGCTCCTTCTCCTCCACGAGCTGTCCGTCCACATAGCATTCCCTGACCGTCATCCGGTTCTGCGTTAAAGTGCCTGTCTTATCCGAGCACACGGTATTTACCGCCCCCAGCGTTTCCACGGAGGGGAGCCGCCGCACAATGGTCCCCACCTTTACCATTCTGGAAACGCTTAAGGCAAGCACAATGGTGACAATGGCCGCAAGCCCCTCCGGCACGGCGGCAACTGCAAGAGAAATTGCGGTAAGGAGCATGTCCCCCACGTCCCGCTTCTGCAGCACTGCCACCAGAAACATAAAGACGCACACGCCTACTGCAAGGATGCTGAGGAGCTTGCCCAGGTCTGCAAGCCGCTTTTGGAGAGGCGTCATTTCGCTGCCGCCGGCGTCAATCAGCCCGGCGATTTTCCCGATTTCCGTGGACATTCCCGTATTTGTCACAATTCCCACGCCCCGGCCATAGGACACTGTGGTTGACATATAGGCCATATTGATTCTGTCCCCTATGCTCTTTTCCCCGGGAGGCAGCTTTTCCGAGGTCTTGTCCACCGGCACCGATTCCCCTGTAAGCGCGGATTCCTCTATTTTCAGGTTTCGGCTCTCCACCAGACGCAAATCCGCCGGTACCTGTCTTCCGGCCTCCAGAAAGACGATATCTCCCGGCACCAGCCTGGCGCTTTCAATCTCATATTCCCTGCCGTCCCGCAGCACCAGCGCCCTGGGGCTGGAAAGCTGCTGCAAAGCCTCGATTGCCTTTCGGGCCTTGTCCTCCTGCACCACGCCCACAATGGAATTCAGCAAAATTACTGCCGCAATGATTGCCGCGTCTCCGGCTTCCCCGAGAAACAGCGATATGGCAATGGCCGCCATCAAAATATAAATAAGCGGGTCGTTTAACTGCTCCATAAACAGCCCGAAAACCCCCTTTTTCTTCTGTTCCTCCAGTTGATTTGGACCATACTCGTCAAGCCTTCTCTCCGCCGCCGCTTCAGACAGTCCCGCTTCCCTGCTGCTTTCAAACTGTTTTATCACCTCTGACGCATTTCGCTCTGCATACATAATTAATCCCTCCTGCTCTTATGATTTTATATGCCATGAGCGGAGGGATTATGCTTGTATTCTTTTAATGTTCCGGCGGAAAATGACCGGGAACCGCAAACTGCCTTTCCGACGGAGAATGACTGGAACCCGCAAACCGCCTTGCCGGCGGACTGCCTGGTAAAGCTACCCGTTCCGGTAAAGCTCTACTGGTTACCCGATGGGGTCCCCACTGGGGTCCCCGTTGGGTTCCCCAATGCCGGCGTATAGTTGTCAACATAGCTGTAATTGCATCTTACGCAGGTATAAACCGTATACCCCTGCGTTGCGCTGGTGGCCGGAATAATTGTGGCCCGATAGGTATGGCTGTTTAAATCGCGTTCTATCGATTCCGCATAACTGCTCCCGCAGCCGCAGATAAAGGAACGGATTCCTTCCTGTGTACAGGTTGGATGCTTTAAAATATAAGACTGGTACTCATGGGAATGGCCTGACGCCGAGGGCGAAGCATTACCATCCGGCGCATTGGAAGCCTGGGACTGTCCGTTTCCGCCTGACGCATTGGGCGCTGCCGACGAGCTGGTCTGGCCGTCGCCCGACGCGCCGGCCGATGCTGCCGGTGCCGAAGTAAGCTTGTTTACCGGCCTTGAATCCAGAAGGACGCCGCATACGCTGCAGGTTCTCTGCTCTGTTCCCATCTTCGTGGTGGTAGGCGCTGCCGCCACCTCCCAGTCCGTCGCCACATGACCGAGAGCGGGTATCATTTCCGTATAGAAGTTGCCGCATTCACAGGTATATTTCCGAAGCCCGGCAAGGGTACAGCTCGGCTCCCGCTCAGTGTTTGCCGCATATTGATGGACATGAGGCCCTGACGCGGCATTACTCCCCTCCCCGCCGGCTCCCGGCGAAGCGCTCGCACCCGCATTTGCATCTGCATAAGGTACGCTCTCCTGTGCCACAATCTCGTCGCAGTAGATACATTTCTTTACCCGAAGGCCGTCGGCTCCGGCCGTTGCCCTTCTGGATACCTCCCAGTCTCCTGCCACATGTCCGGTGGACATCACGTCCACGTAATAAACGTCTCCGCAATCCTCGCAGGTATATTTCAGGCGTCCCGCTCTGTAACAGGTCGCTTTCGTCTCAATGCTTTCCTCGTAATCATGAACATGGTTCGCCGGAGTTGTTCCATGGTTTACCGGTGTGGCGTTCACCAGCGGCGTCGGCGCCGACGCGTTCCCGGATTGCCCTTCAGGAACGGTTGTGGGAACAGGCTGCTGCCCGGCGTCAGCCGCGTTTTCTCCCGCTTCATCCTGACGGGGCTCCTCCATATTCTGAACCGTCTCCTCGTCATCCTGTGGGCGAATCATTGAATATCCTAAAATACCCACCGTGGCAAGACAGGCAACTACCGCCAAAACGGCAAGAACACCTGTTAATACTTTAACTATTGCATTCATTTCTTTTCTCCATATCTATTGAAAATATTTTGATTGCTTATGCTGTTCTTAGTATATATTTTTTGGCGATATTTGTAAACACTCTGGCTCTCACAATTTTTTCCTGATAACATGTCACATCAGTATGTTCCCGTTTTCATCCGCTTCCTTTGGAATGGCAATCATCAAATCAATAAGTGTCATGGCAAAGGGAAATCCTGTCCAGAAAAGCAGCAGGTAGAGAATCGCCGAAGGATACTGCCGGGCATAAAACCGGTGTCCGCCCATCCATCCGGTGAGAAGCGCTAAAATCAGATACTTTTTCCGGCTCACGGAATGCAATTCGCGGGCTTCCCTTTTATTGAAAAAATTTGAAATTGCTCTGGAAACCTTTCCTTCCTTTACCTCCACGCCATATTTTTGCCTCGTCTCGTCCAGCTCCTTCTGCAGCGCAAGGTAATCGTCAAAGTTCACTTTCTCATCTTTCTTTTTATCGGTTTTTAATTTCATATGCCGCCCGCTCCTTTTTAAGAACAGGCGCCGGAAAAATACCGGCGCCTGTTTCAGTAATCATTCCTGCTTCAAATTTTCAGCTTATTTATGTATCGCAATTATTCTTTCATTGCCTTTGCTTTGATTGCCGCAATTTCTTCCTGAATCTCTTCCATCTTTTCCTTGGTCAGCGGATAGAACTTCAGGGCTACAACGTTACATAAGCATCCCAGAATAATCATACCGTACATCAGGAACACGCCTACATAATGCAGAGATGTGCTGTAGGGTGTGGTTGCGTCGGGAAGGGCTTCCTTAAATCCGATTGCGGAGAACATCAGACCTGCAATCATGGGAGCCAGGGAAGAAATCACCTTGTCAACAAAGCTGAACAGAGTTCCCATCATACCGGGAACGTATTTACCCGTACGGTATACCTCGTAGTCCGCGCAGTCCGCCGTCATGGGGATAACGATGTTTCCGGCAACGCCCTGGAAACCGCCCATCAGAATTGTCAGGACAATATAAGCAATGGTAAAGAAACCGAACGCAAGGCCGCCGTTTCCGTTGTCCATGCTTGTGGGATTGCCGAATAACCACAGACAGGAGAGCAGAGCGCAGACAATAATTTCACCCCAGGAACCAATCAGCATGGCCTTTCTCTGTCCGAGAGTAGTTGCAAGGCCGCCGATTCCAAGAATCAGTAAAATTGTGGTAGGGATGGAAGTAAATCCGCTTAAGATTCCGTAGAGAGCAAAGTTACCGGCAACAACACCGAACATAACCGCCGTAACCGCGCTGGTTCTTGCGGAAGATGCAAGCTTATCGGTAGATGCGGATACCACCAGCATCTGGATGGCGCGGTTGCCCTTTAAGGTATCCCAGTAATCCTTTAAGCCAATCTTAATCGGCTTACCGGTTCCAAAGAATTCGGTTCTGTCCTTGGGCGCAATAGAGAATACTGCAATTGCCGTGCAGATTGCGCTGGCGATGGCCGTAAATACCCAAAAATCATGGAAGAAGCCTGCTTCGTAGAAGGAACCGCCGTATTTTGCGCTGATGTTTGCCACCAGAATTGCAAGACCGGTGAAGATAAGCGTATTGTAGATTCCGTCAAAGATGGAGAATAACGGTCTCTGCTTGGGGTCGTTGGTCATACAGCTCTGAGCCGACTTGGTAACAACGCACTGGAAAGTATATCCTATGTAATAAATCATTGAAAAGATAATAAAGAATGTAAAACGGATTGCCGTGTTTTCAGGCAGCTTATGCGTCACGTGGAAAAGAATAAAGCTGGATACGCACAAAATCACCTGTCCGATTACAATAAAGGGGCGGTTCTTTCCGAATCTGCCGTTGGTCTTGTCAACAACAAATCCGATAAAAGGGTCTGTCACGCCGTCCCACAGACGCATAATCATGGAAAAGCTGGATGCCATTACTACTGCGATTCCGACAAAGCCTGTCAGGTAGTAGGCAACATAGCCCATGAAGAACAGATACAGGTTTGTGGCGGAGTTGTTCAGAGCAAAGCCCCCGATACGCCACAACGGAACGCGATGGATACCGTTCTCGCCATAATACTTTGAGGTGTCAGTTTTCATATTGGGTTTCTCCTTCTCATAAAAAGTTTTACTGTTTGTTTTTGTAAAATTCCCCTTTTTACATTTCCTTTGTTACAGCCTCGTATCCCACACGCCGCAGTAGGAATCCACAGGGTCTTTCCCTTCAAAGGCCGCTTCGCCCGCCATCAGCTTATCTACCAGAGCGTCCAGGGTGGAATCCAGTACGTCGTAGGTGTTGATGTAGGTACGCGCCTGAGGAATATCCGCCAGCACGAAAGGCTGCTTGGTTCCGATAACAATTACCGGAAGCTCAAATACATACCACGGAATCTCGCCGCCGCCCTTGGTCATGCCGAACGCCGGCCTTGCCACAGGCTGGAATCCTCCCGGGATATCCACAAGGGTGATAATCAAGTCCTGGCCTGCCACGAAATCCGCAATCGCGCTCTTTCCTGCAAAGTAAAGGTTGATGTCAACCTTGCCGCCCTCCTGCATCTGCTTCATCATCTTCTGAATCGGGCTTTCATAGATAAAAGCGTCAAATCCCTTTGCCACCAGCTTTTCTTTCAAAGTCTCCGCCGGTGATACCTTGCCTTTTCCAAAAATTGCTCCAAGGCCGGGCGCCTCCAGTCCCTTTACGTACACAATCATAATCCGTTTGTAACGCTCAGGGGTAAGGGGCAGGACGTCCTTATCCTTATATTTCACAAGGGTAATGGCCTTTTCGGAAATTTCCTTCTGCATCGCCTTGTGCTCCGCGCAGCCCACGATTTCATGAACCTGCTCACGGGGAGGTACGAGCTCCTTCGCCGCCTTTTTGTGCAGTCCCATGTGCGCTTTCAGGGCCAGAATACGGTGAAGGGCGTCGGACAGGCGTTCCTCGGTAATTCTGCCGTCAAGATAGCCCTGCTTCATAGCCTCGAAGTCTTCATCCATATCGTTAAAGAACAGGAACATATCCACGCCGGCCGCAATGGCTGCAGGCATTAAATCCTTCCGCTTCATCCGGCAGGTAAGCCCTACCATGTGGGAAGCGTCCGTAAGCACCATGCCGTTAAATCCCAGCTTTGTGCGCAGAAGGCCGTTAATCAGCTCCGGCGACAGGGTAGCGGGCATGATATCGTCATCCGCAATTTCAGGATTAAAATGTCTGGTATATGCCGGCTGCATGATATGCCCCGCCATAATTGCCTCCAGACCGTTGTCAATCAGGTTCTGGTATACCTTTCCAAAGGTGGCGTCCCATTCCTCGCAGCTGTAGTCGTTTACGCTGTTTGCAACGTGCTGGTCACGGAAATCAAGTCCGTCTCCGGGGAAATGCTTGGCCGCGCAGCAAAAGCCGGGGTTGGCGTGAGCGCCGTCCATATAGGCCTTTGTCATTTCCGTCACTCTCTCCACGTCGTTGCCGTAGGTACGGAGCCCGATAACCGGATTTTCCCAGTTATACAGGATATCGCTTACAGGGGCAAAGGAAAGGTTGCATCCGATTGCCGCCGCTTCCTTGTTGGACATATATCCCAGATTATAAGCGTACTGCACATTGCGGGTAGCGCCGATTTTCGTCTGGTTTCCGATTTCCGTACCGTCCACGCAGGCGCCGTTCCCGCCGTTTTCCGTATTGCAGGCTATAATCAGCGGAATTTTGCTGTTCTCCTGCAGAATGCGGTTCTGTTCATAAACCTCGTCTGCCGTGGCGGGATTGTAGCGAATGCCTCCGATATGGTATTTGTCCACCGTCATCTTCAGATAATCCTCTTCCCGGCTTGAGCCCATGTTAAAGAACAGCTGCCCAATCTTCTCGTCCAGAGTCATACCCGCGATTGTGTCCTCCACCCATTTACAGTCCTCGTCGGACAGATAAAAGGGGTTCGCTTTCATATCGACCATAAATGTTTTCTCCTTTCTTTATTTCGCTTTTATTTTAAATTATCCAAAAAAGCTTCTATTTTATCCTTCTGGTAGGAGCCGCCATAGCTTCCGTCCAGCAATTTTTCCACGGCCTTCTCCTGAAATTCCTCCCAGGATTCCTTCTCCCGCCGCACCAGTATAGGGTAGTAAAAGACTCCGTTCTTCTGCGCCGCATCCAAATCCCCCGGCGCGTCGCCGCACATGAGCACATGGTCCTTCTCATACCCCGCCTTTAGGAGCTCCCCGATACAGAAAGCCTTGCTTCCGGCGTCCTGCGCCAGCACAATATCCGTGTGGGGAAGTAATCCGTATCTCTCCCATTCCTCCAGCACCGCGTCCAGATTGGCGCTGCTGACAATGGCCACGTCCACCTTTTCATGGGCAAAGGAAAGAGCCTCCTTCACTCCCTCGAAAGGAAGCTTCTCGCTGTCGGAAAGCCGGTTGATGGAGGCGTTGACCGCCTTGCTCCAGGAGAGCGCCTTCCGCAGGCAGACGCTGTCCTTTTCCGAAAGCCTTCTCTCGATTGCCCCGTTAGACAGCTCCGGGCTGTTCTCCGCCCAGTCCGTAAGGGAATCCAAATCCTCTATTTCCGTATATTTTTCGTTGATTTCCGTAAGCGCCATGGAAAGACCCTTATAGCGGTTGATTCCTCTGGTCATGGTGTACAGATTAATCTCGTTCCAGCGCTTTAATATTTCTTCCTTCCACGCTTCCAGTCCCCATTCCGCCACCATGCAGGGGCCGAAGCAGCGGATATGCTTGATATCCATCGTATCCATGGCGCAGCCGTCGCTGTCCACGCAGATAAGAAAGTCCTTTTTCTTTTTATATTCTGATAACTTGCTCAAATATACTCCCCCTGTTTATAATTCCACAACTGTTCTTTCTCCACCCTGGTCTGAAAGAATTTTCAGCCGCTTTGCGTCTGCAAATCCTTCTGTCAGGATGTTTTTACAGTTCCATGTTTTTTCTCCGCCCTGCCAGCTCCGCGCTGTTTTCCAGAACCTTCTTTTTATTCAGCGGGTAAATAAACCACAGCGCAAGGGCTACCGCGGAAAGTCCGATTGCCGGAATAATGCAGGACAGGTTAAAAATCCCGTTAATTACGTTTTCATCAAAAGCCGTTTCCTGGCTGTAGCCAATCATGGTCAGCAGAGCCCCCGTCATACCGGAGGAAAAGGCCTGGCCAAGCTTTCTCGCAAAGGAGTACACGGAATAAATGGTTCCGTCCTCCCTGAAGCCGTTTTTCACCTCCGCGTCGTCGATGACGTCCGTAATCATGGCCCAGATAATCGTATTGAAAAAACCAAGCCCGATATATGCCAGCGTAAAGAATACCACATACACATAAACATTTGCAGGACGCACTGTCAGACAGACGGCATAGACGAAAGCGCCGAACGCACAGGACACCACGGAAAGCTCTTTCTTACCGAATTTTGTAGCCAGCCTTGCTGCAAAGGGCGCGCATACAAGCAGCATCGCCGCGCTGCTGGTAAAGGACGACAGCGACTGCGCCGTGGCGGAACCGTAATAATTGGGAAACACATATCCCGCCATGCCCTGCATCCCCAGCATTCCGAGCAGAAGCAGGATTGCCGCTGCAATGATGCCGATGAGCGCTCTGTTGGCGGCAAGGCTTTTTAAAAGCCGCCCCACGTCAAGCCTGTTTCGGTTGGCCTCCACCGGCACGCGCTCTCTCACCAGATGAAAGCAAAGCAGGTAGCAGATAATGGCCAGAACGCTGAATACGCCTGCAATTATCGTCATACGGGGTCCCGAGAGAACCGTATTGCCGTCTACCGTCACATATGCCGCAAGAGGCGTTCCCACCCCGATTACCAGCTCGGCTAACGTGGCTCCGATGGTCCGCCAGGTTGAAAGTTCCGCCCGGTCCTTTGCATCCGCGGAAATTGCGGAGGCCATAGAGCCGTACGGTATATTCACTGTGGTGTAAAAGATGGAGCCCCATAAAATATAGGTAACCGCCATCCATGCCACCCTGAATCCATAACTCATACCGGCAAATCCCGACTGGTAAATCAGAAACGAAGCGATTGCCACAGGCCCGCACATACGTTTCAGCCAGGGTTTGAATTTGCCGTCCTTTGTGGGCCTTGCCCTGTCCACCAGCTGTCCCATGGTGACATCGGTGACTGCGTCCACAAAACGGGCAGCCATCATAAGGACGCCAATCACTCCGGCAGAAATTCCCATCACATCGGTGTAGAACTTCATCATGAACGACGACGATAAAATGAAAGTAAAATCATTTCCAAAATCGCCGAACATATAGCCCAGCTTATCTCTCATCCCGAATGCCGGATAAGAATTATTCAATTTTTTTGCCACAAGTCTTATCTCCTTTACCGTTATTCCCGCGAGCCGCGCCGAAAAAACCTTGCGCCTTCACACCGCCTGCTTTTGCCGGACAATGTGGCCTTTCATATAGCCGGCCGCCGCCAGGGTACACCTCACAAACCCTGGCAGCGCCCGCAGGAAAAACCGCCAGGATTTATTTCTTGTCAATTTCCGTTAATTTTGCATTGATACTCTCGGCAAAGCCCTCGGGCACCATGGTTCCGCCCATTTCAAGAGCCTTCTCAAGTGTCATGCTCTTCATCATATCCCACATGCCCTCGCCGGGAGCAACCCTCATATTCAGCGTAAGCCTCATTGCATTTGTGAGAATTTCCAGCGCTTCGGGAGATTTGGAAATTTCTTCCGCCGTATCCCTGATGCTGTATTTCCCCTCAGGGAACTGCATGGGCGCCTTTAAGTCCAAATCGCCTACCAGCTTAAACCAGTTTGCCACGCCTTCGGCTCTTTCATTCACTTCGGGAAGCACATAGATGGAGGGTTCTTTTTCCACTTTTTCCAATGTTATACTGTCTCTCAAATCGCCGGCAGCGGCCGTGACAACGTTAAATCCATCATTTAAAGCCACGGTAAATACAAACACCTTATCGGCGGACTTTTCTTCCACTAATTTTCCGTTCAGATACAAAGCCACCTCGGGCTGGTTGGAATACACCCTGATTTCAGTGGTTTCACCGGCACGCTGCGCATAACGCCGTCCCGATACGTGAACCATGGGCTTCTTGCTCCAATATGCCTGATATACAAAATAACTGTCTTTTTTCGTCTTGCGGTCTATGGTCATAAGACCCTTGTTATTTCTTCCTCTCACGCCGCCTTCGTCCCGGGCCGCGCAGCCAAAATCAAACATGTTCCACACATGGGTAGACCATAACCACGGACGCTCGTCAAAGACCTTTGCCAGATGCTCGTGATACAACGCCTGATACTCCTCGCTATAGTCCTTGCAGGCCGGATTCGGTCCGTGATAGGTAATAACCCCCTCGCATCCGTACTCAGACACGCCAAGGCAGATTTCGGGATGGACCTTGTGGAAATTGTCAAGCCAGGGACCGTTGTCCTCCATCTTTCCGCCATACCAGCCAAAGTAATGGTTATAGCTTTCCACGTCGGTAATGCCGTGCATGGGGCCGTCAACAGGCGTCATTGTCACATGGGCAATGGTGGTAAGCCTTGTCTTGTCAAGCTCCTTGCAAAGGGCGTTTAATTCTTTATGATTTTCCACCAGCTTATCGGAAATTCCGCCGATTAAGATTTCATTGGAGATTCCCCAGAAGCAGATGGACGGGTGGTTATAATTCTGGATAATCAGCTCTTTCATCTGGCTGATGCAGTTCTCATGGGCAGCCGGGTCCTTGCTCATCACGCTGATAAAGGGAATTTCCGCCCAGATAATAAAACCCAGCTCGTCGCAGGCGTCATAAAAATCCTGGGAATGCTGATAATGGGCCAGACGGATAGTGTTCGCCCCCAGCTCCTTAATCAGCCTTGCGTCCTCGTAATGGTCTTCCTTCGTGAGCGCATTGCCCTTGTACATCCTGTCCTGATGACGGCTCACGCCCCGGAGAGGCACCTTCACGCCGTTAATAATAAAGCCCTTTTCCGGGTCGCAGGAAAAGCTGCGCACGCCCACTCTTGCGCTGACCTCGTCCCAGGCCTCGTTTCGGCGCAGCAGGGTTGCCGTAACCGTATAAAGATAGGGATTGTCAATATCCCACCTTACCGCGTCGGCAACATAAAGAGTCACCTTTGTATCGTCCGCCGGGCGTACTGCGGCTGCAACTTCCCTTCCGCCGGCATCCTTTACGGAATACATTACCGTAAAGTTCTCGTCCGGGTTTGCCACCCATGAGGCGCACTCAAAGGTAGCCCCTCCGCCCACACACGTTTTGGGAGTAACCTGGAATCCCGGGCCCCCGTAATAGTCCAAATCAAAATGAACCTCCGGCACGCTGATAAGATTTACACCCCTGTACAAACCGCCGTAGAATGTAAAATCCGCCGCCTGAGGATACACATTGCTTTTACTCTCATTACTGCAGGCAATCACCAGAAGATTTTCCCCGTCTTCTTTGCACAAATCGGTAACGTCCGCACGGAACGCGGAATAACCGCCTTCATGGTAAACCGCTTCCCGGCCGTTTACATAAACGGACGCCTGCTGTCCTGCTGCCAGAACCTCCACGTAAACCCTTCCGCCGCCAAGGGGCTGTCCGGGCGTCTCAAAGCTCCTGGCATACCAGCATTTTTGCCGGGCATAGCTTCCGTTCCCGTCCTGGCCGTCAATGGCGTTCCAGCTGTGGGGAAGGTCAACCTTTTCCCAACTCTCCGGCAGATGCTCCGGCAGTCCGGCATCCTCTTTTATGAAACGCCAGCCCCTGTTCAGGTTAATTAAATTCCGCATTGTTCTTTCCTCCTTATTTTTGCTGCGCACCCGGCGGTCACCCCCTGAAAGACCGAAATCCGTCCAAAATAAAGGTTTTCCGCCTGCTGCAGGTCTTACTGCTTCTATAACATCCGGCATATTTGCCATTTTATCCTGTCAAACATGCCGGTCATTGATTGATTTTTACTAATTTTTGTTGATTCTTAACAAATCAACCATATTAATTTTATGTTAAATTTTACATTTTTTATTTAAATATTATAATTTGTTTGTATACCCTTTTATAGTGATGATTTTTAGGATTTATATAACTATTTTTAGGATTCCTTGATTTTTTACGGATTATGTACCAAAATAGAAATAACAAAATAATAAGGGTGAATTTTATGAAATATGAAACAGAGATTAATTTTGTAAAAACACTTTTAGGCAATTTCCATTTGTCATTTGTTACGGTTGAAGGTTCCCCGGAGTCTCCTGCCTATCCTTTGGATTTCGGACTTCGCCAGTTGCTTGTACCAGATTTTGAATATCCTGAATTTTTTAAAAGACTTGAGACCATATGCCGTCCTAACACGATTTACCGGGTTGAGGATTTTTCTTTGTGTTACTATATCTTTTTTCGGATTCCGGAGGAAGAAAACCTTTTTGCAATCATTGGTCCCTATACCCTGACCGTTATCACGCCGGATATTCTTCTGAAAACCTACGGCAGGTTTTCCTATCCTCCCGAAACACTCCTGCAGCTAGAAAAATATTATCAGGAAGTGCCTCTTCTGCGTGATGAAAGCACGCTTTTTACCATTTTATACACGTTAGGGACAACCCTGTGGAAAAGCGAGGATAACTTTTCCCTCCAGGATATTTCGGATATCACTATAGGTAAATATGAGCTGGCAAACGCGGAGCTGCATATCCAGAAGCCGGCCGAGCCCTTTTTATCCATGAAAGTGCTTGAGAAGCGCTATGCCGATGAAAACGAGCTCATAAAGGCGGTGGCCTCGGGACAAATCCACAAGGCGGACGTTTTCCTTAACGCTTTCAGCTCCCGCCAGATGGAACAGCGCCTTACCGATTCCCTGCGCGATAAGAAAAACTACACTATCGTCTTAAACACGCTCCTTCGAAAAGCGGCGGAATCAGCGGCAGTCCATCCTCTTTATATTGACAGGATGTCAACGAAGTATGCCAAAAAAATAGAGCTTTGCGTTTCCCCTAAGGCAGTAGACGCCTTAAGCCGGGACATGATACATAATTACTGCCTGCTGGTGCAGAACCATTCCATGAAAGGGTATTCCCTGCTGGTTCAAAAGGTGTTAACCCAGATTGACTCGGATTTGACCGCGGATTTAAGCCTCAACAGCCAGGCAAGGCTTCTGAATGTAAATTCCAGCTACCTGTCCACACTGTTTAAAAAAGAGACCGGGAGCACCCTCACGGAATACGTGAACGGAAAGCGGATTAAGCACGCCGTTTCCCTTTTGAACACTACCTCCATGCAGATTCAGGCCATCGCCCAGTACTGCGGGATTCCCGATGTGAATTATTTCACCAAGACCTTTAAAAAATATATCGGGACAACCCCCAAGGAATACCGGGATTCCATAAGGGAAAAAGCAAAAAATATTTAAGACCGTGTAACCTCAGCAGATGAGGTTACACTTTTTTATGTGGTTTTTGCAATGTTTTCTTCCTGGTTAAAGTTTAAAGGCATCGAAATCAAACTGTCAAATCGTCAAAAGGTGCAAATAATTATACAAAAAACATAGATAAAGGTGCAAATAATCGAGCAGGGGAAGTTTATTCTCCCCCTGCTCGCCGCACGGGGCGCAAGAAGCAGCATCTTCCTCTGCGCGCCCCTGTGCATAAAAAACGTCTGCCGCAGTCAGGCCTCGTATCTGAATTTTGCCCGGTTTTCCGTATCGCTGCTGTTTCCGATAAAGAGGTTGAATTCTCCCTCCTCGCTTCCTGCCGTACCGTCGGCGCGGAGGAACCGCAGCATAGGCTCGTCGATTACAAAGGTGATTTCCTTCTCCTCTCCTGCCTCCAGCTCCGCTTTCACAAAGCCTTTCAGCTCCCTCACAGGGCGCACCACGCTGGCGGCGATATCCTGAAGATAAAGCTGAATCACTTCCGTTCCCGCTCTTTCTCCCGTATTTTTCACCGTCACCCTTGCCGTGACCGCTTTTTCATCCGTCACCACATCGCCGTCAAGCTTTACAGGCGAGATTTCAAACTTCGTGTAGCTTAAGCCGTAGCCGAAAGGATACAGGGGCTCGTTTGGAATATCTATGTATTTGGAACGGAATCTCGCTTCGCCCACATTGTCCGGTCTTCCTGTGGAATACGCATTATAATGCACCGGAATCTGGCCTACGCAATAAGGGAAGCTCATGGGAAGCTTTCCTGAAGGATTCACCTTCCCGGTCAGCGCATCCACCGCTGCCGCCCCGCCTTCCGTGCCGGGCAGCCATACCACAAGCACCGATTTGGCGATACGGCTTACCTCCCGCAAATCCAGCGGCCTGCCTGTAAAAAGCACCACCACGATATTTTCATTCACTTTTGCCACTTCCCGCAAAAGCCTCATCTGGACTTCGGGAAGGTCAATCATCCCGCGGCTGGTAGCCTCTCCGCTTTGCAGATAATGCTCGCCTAAGGGCATAATCACAATCTCCGCTTCCTTTGCGGCCTCCACCGCCTCCTGCAGCAGCTTTTCCTGTTCTGCCTCCGATACGCTCACGGGCTTTCCGGGGCCGAATCCCACCAGTCCTTTCAGCTCCCTTTCGCTGAGAACAGGGCTGCCGGGATGGAAGGTTGTCCGGCTCATGTCAAATACCTTTTCCGCAGCTTCCTTTATCGTCACGCAGCTTGCCACGTCCCCAAGGATTGCCCAGCTGCTGATAATTTCCTTATTATCTGTGTAAGGGCCGATGAAAGCCGTCTTTTTGTCCAGAGCCGCCGGTAAAAGCCCCTCGTTTTTCAGAAGCACAAAGGACTTGCCTGCCGCCTCCCTTGCCAGGTTTCTGTGTTCCTTACACAAAATCACCGTCTTTTCTTCCTCCTCGTCCGCATCCTTGTAGGGATTCTCAAAAAGCCCCAGCCTGTTTTTCAGCTCCAGGATTCTCATCACGCCCTCGTCGATAAGAGTCTCGTCCACGACGCCCTCCTCCACAAGCTTACAGAGATTTGCGGAATATACGCTGGTCATCATGTCAATGTCCACCCCGGCTTCCAAAGCCTTCCTGGCCGCGTCCGCCTCGTCTTTGCTGTAACCGTGGGCAACGGTTTCCAGAATGGCGGAAAAATCGGAAATCAGCACGCCGTCAAATCCCATTTCCTTCCGAAGAACATCCCTCATAAGCCACTTGTTGGTGCTCGCAGGAATCCCGTTTATGGTGTTGAAGGAAGTCATCACCATGCCCGCTCCCGCATCAATTCCCGCTTTATAGGAGGGCAGATAAAAATCCCGGAGCGTATGCTCGCAAAGCTCCACCGTATTGTAATCCCGGCCCGCCACAGCGCCGCCATAGGCCGCAAAATGCTTGATACAGGAGCATACCTTGTAGGGCGCGCCCATATCCTCCCCCTGGAATCCTTTTACCTGCGCCTGCGCAAGCCTGCTGTTTAAGTAAGGGTCCTCTCCGGTGGACTCCATGACCCGCCCCCATCTGGCGTCCCGCACCAAATCCACCATAGGGGAAAAGGTCACGTGCAGTCCGCTGACCGCCGCTTCCTTTGCCGCTGCCGCAGCGCATTTCTCCGACAGCTCCGGGTCGAAAGCCGCTCCCTGAGCAAGGGGCATGGGGAAAACGGTTTTCATTCCGTGAATCACATCCATCATAAACAGCATGGGGATATGGTGGGGCTGCTTTTCCATGTATTCCTTCTGCAGCTTTTTCAGCTTTCCCGCGCCGTAGGTGCCAAGGATAGAGCCCGCAAGCTGTATATCCTCCTCCCCCACTCCCATGTCTCTTGCCGGGCCGGTTAAAATCCCTTCCATGTCCTCCTGATAAAACGCGCCCATAAGCTGCAGCATCTGGTCTGCCTTTTCCTTGAGGGACATGTCGTCCAGTAATGCTTTCAGTTTCTCTTTTTCCATTTTCGTTTCTCCTTATTTATGGTTTCGCAACTGCTCACAATGTTATCCAGAACCGCTTCATATTTGCCTGCAATTCCTCCGACCAGACGCTCTGCTGATAGACGCCGCCTCCCGAGAGGATTGTCCTTTCGCTTGCAAAATTGCTTTCGTCGCAGGTAATCAGTACCCTGTCCTGCCCGTATGCCTTACACAGAAAAAGCGCCTGACGCAGCATTTCCTTTGCATACCCCTTTCTTCTCTCCGATGGCCTTACGCAATACCCAATCTGCCCGCCCCACAGGCTTAAAACCGGATGGTTGATATGATGGCGAAGCTCAATCACCCCCACGATTTTATTGTCCGCCTCCCGGACGGCAAGATAAATATCAGAGTCCACCAAAGACGCCGGACAGGTTGCACGGTTCCGCATGGCATCCACATCCTTTATCCATTCCTCCGCGCTTACGCAGTCCCTGAGGCTTCCCGTGCCGCCCATGTTTTCCTCGGGGCCATTGTCGAGAAACTCCTGCCGGTAAGCCATAATCGCCTCCCCATAGTCCATGGAAGGACGCACCAGCCGCAGCCCGCTTTTATCGCTCTTTCTGCCGCTTTTGACCGTGCGCCTTTTTCCCGTGCAGGATTCCACAGTCAGCTTGAATACCGCGGTCCGCGGGATGACCGCCTTATTGTAGGGAAAATCCGTCCCGCGGTAATGGCTCATCAGAAGATTCAGCGCCTCCTCCTTTTCGCTTTCCGGCAAAAGCGATACAACGCCCTGCCCAATCACGCTTTCATACTCCATTGTGCAGTTTCCCTCTTCTAAAAGAAGCGCCAGCCTTGCGGAACAGTCCATCTCAAAGCAGACTTTGCTGTTTGCGGCTATAAGACCGTATTTTTTTCCTTCCGGCGCGCTGTGGAAATAAAGCGTAATTTTTCCGTTTTCCGTCCGCATTCCGAAATTAAGCGGTACAATATACGGATATTCGCCGTCATGGAAGGCCAGCCTGCATATCTCGCACCTTTCCATTACCTTGATGATTTCTTCAAATTCCCTGATTTCCCTGTCTTTCCTTCTCATACTTCTCCTCGTTTCCGCGCTGCTTTTGCGGCTCAGCCATGCCGGCTGAGCTTTCCTATACAAATATTACCGGATTGCGGAAGTTTTTGCAAATTATTTGTGATGCCGCCTTTCCATAAAACGGCAAATTAGGAAATAAATGCAATTTTAATTGATATTTAAGATTTTATTTCTATTTCAGCAACACTTTAGACACAAATATATAGTAGAGTATAATTATAGCAAACGGCTCAAGATGCGAGCCGCTTTCAACCAAACGCCCGCTCTTTGCAGAGGGGTTTACGGAATAAAAGAAGCCGCCGGTGCTGAAAGGCGGTGCCGACCGGCTTCGACTAATCATAACAGGATACCTCCTGTTTACATACAAGGGGTCGCAAAATCATCTCATTTAATGATTTTGCGACCCTTTCATTTTTATGTTCCTGAAATTATCCTTGAAGGAATTATTCCTCGTCCTTCCTTTTCACAATCAGGTAAACCGCAATTCCCACCGCCGCGCTGGCAAGCAGAATAATCGCAATGATTGCCGCCGCTTTCACCGGTTCTTTCGCCGGCGTTTCCTCCTTTGCCAGAGCCATCGTCTCGATTTCCTGTATTCTTGCCTGCTCAAATTTCTCCGCCTTTTCCGCCAGCAGATTTTCTTTCGTGTTATCGCTGATGATAATCACATAATCGGAAGCGTGTGAAAACGCAAATGACGCTTCCTTTGCGCTGCTGATTTCAGAGGCGCACATAAATTCAAAAGCCTCCGCCTCCTCGTTGTAATAAAACAGGTTCGCATACTGGCCGGCTTTTGCATCCTCCAGTTTTACGGAAAGCTGCATCGTAAATCCGAAATCTCCGTCGTGGGCAAGGGACATTTCCACATACTGCTCATTTTCAGTCAGTATTTTCAGCTTGTCTTTCGGTATCCGGCCGTCGCCTAATGTCACTTTCAGGTCGATATCGCTGAATTCCTCCGCATTTATTTGGCTTCCGTCAATTGTCCAGCTTGCATTATCGCTGACCTTAAGCACAACCTCCGTTCCCTGTTCGCTAATCTGTTTCAGGGTCTCCGCATAAATCATGCCTGCCTTGCTCATATCCATGGTAACGCTCTCCCTGTCGTCAGAAAGAGTATGAGGCTTCGGCGTTTGAGCCGTTATCCTGATACCGGAAGACGAGGTATTGCCTGCCGCATCTGCCGGAGAATTTTCAGAACTGCCGGCCGGAGGATTATCAGCAGTACCCGTCGCCGCCGGTGTTGACGGAATCTGCTGTCCGCTGCCGCCCTGTCCGTTATTATCGCTATTGTCGTTATTATTCTGTTCCCGGTTCTCATTGCCGCCTGACCCGTTCTCATTGTCCGGGGCATTATTTTCATTTTGTTCCGGCCTGTCTGCAGGCGCCGGGGTCACGGGCTTATTATCGGAGCCGGGCGCTGCGGTGGGCGCTGTTGTTGACGCCGCTTCAGGCTTCTGAGTAGATGCCGCCCCGGGTGTCGCGGTCGGCGTTGCCTTTGGCGCAGCCGTAACCGAGGGGCTTGCCGTGGACTCCGGCTTCGCTGTCGGCATGCCTGTTGGCTTCGCTGTTGCCTCTGCCGCAGGAGTATTTGTCGGCTTAACTGTCGGCTTCTCAGTCGGCTTTGATGTCGGTTTGACCGTTGCAGTCGGCGCAGCCGTTGCCGCAGAATCATCATTCGGAACTGTCGTCGGTTTCGCTGTGGGCTTTTCCGCAGGCTTCACCGTCGGATTGACCACAGGAGTCGATGTCGGTTTCGTTGTTGGTCTGCCCGTCGGCTTCTCAGTCGGCTTCGCCGGTTTATCCGTTGGCGTTGCCGCAGGCTTTGCCGTGGCTGCAGGCGTTTCCGTTGGTATAGGCTCCCATGTCGGCATCGATGACGGTATCGCTGCGGGCTTCGTCGTCGGTGTCGCCGTGGGCTTTTCGGTCGGCGTCGCAGTCGGCTTTAACGTAGGTGTTGCCGTGGGCTTTTCGGTCGGCGTCGCAGTCGGCTTTAGCGTGGGTGTCGCCGTGGGCTTCAATGTGGGTGTCGATGTAGGTTTTAGCGTGGGTGTCGCCGTGGGCTTCAATGTTGGTGTCGCTGTAGGCTTTTGCGTCGGCGTTGCCGTGGGCTTCAATGTGGGCGTCGCTGTAGGCTTTTGCGTCGGCGTTGCCGTGGGCTTTTCGGTCGCCGCACTCTGGCCGGGCACAGGGCATGCCGAAGAAGGCATATTGTCGTAAACCGGAATCTTAAACACAAAGGAATTGTTCAGGGAACCGGTTTCCACATAAGCCCTTCTCACCATGGAAGACTCCGTTTCGGGAGCCGAAATATTCTGCATATACTGATGGGTAAATAAAGTACCGTCGCTGCCATCCACATCAAATTTCTGCAGATACAGGGTATCCTGTCCCCTCAGGATATAATTTTTTGCAATAATCCCTGCTCCGCCCTTCAAAGACGCATAGTGGGAGTTCCACCCTTCCTTGACGGCCCTTGCCAGCCCCGATTCAATTACCTGTTTTGTTGTTGTGCCGGAAGCTCCGATATTGTAATAATTATAATAGCCCTTATATGCCGGCACTTCCGTATAATTCCCGGAAATCAGAGGAGACTTCCCCTCTCCCTGCTCCTGATAAACCCGGCATGCCAGATGAAAGGGGCTTACCTTTAAGGACACGCCTATCTGAAAAAAGGCGTCTGCATAGGACATGCCGGCTCCCGGCACCTCCCCTTTCATGAAAGTGCTCTTTAATATATTCTGCACCGCCGATTTGGAATGATAGGAAGGATTATAAGTCAATTGTTCAAACTGAAAAACTCTGGCCTCGTCCAGAAAATTTCTGGGGTCCAGATAGTATTTTACCGCCTGCTCAGAGGCATAATACCAGCCGGGGCTGTGCTGCTCCCTGCGGTATGCCTCCCCCTTGCTGCTGTGTACCAGGCTTCTGTCCTTATAGCATTCCTCCCTGACCACTCTTGACCAGTCCAGTCCGGTATTCTGCCTTACAAAAATCCAGTCGGGGTGGGCCTGTTTTAAGCGAATCAGCTTATCCTGATAGGAAGCCGGAAACTGCTCGATATCGGGATATCCACCTGCGGCGGCAAACATAGCCGTTTTGGGGAAATAGGTATCCTCCCATTCCAGAAAATGCTCGTTGGAATAGGCCAGATAATCCCGCAGCACATAGCCTTTGAAGGCCGTCCCGCCTTTTTCAAAAGCCACCTGATACCAGAGGTTGAAATCATCATCCACTTCCACCCCTTTAATAACCGTCATGGCGCCCGAGGGGATACTGGCTACCGTCTCCCCGTCAAAATCCGCCGTAGCCTTCACATCATAGCTGTCGCAGAGATAAACAAGCGCCATCAGGTTTTCTTCCCCGGCAAGATTTTCCAAATCTTCCTGCGCCTGTCTTATGTATGCCCAAAGCTCCTCGTCCTCTTCGGAATCCTCATCAGGCTCCGATTCCTCTCCGTCTTTTGGGTCCCCGTCTTCATCCTCTGTATCTGTATCTTCATCTTGACCGGTTTGGTCATCTCCCTGACCGGTATCCTCATCTTCTGTCTCATCAATAGAAACCGTGTCCTCCGTCTCTGATGCCCATGCTCCAAAACCTGACTGCAAAAAAATAACCATGCACAACAGAAACGGTAAAATACTTTTTAATTTTCTTTTGTTCATCGTTTTTCACCCTGTGTAATATTAATATACTTCACCTTACCGGTAGTAAGCCCCCTTTGTCAAGAGGTAAATTATGAAGTATCGGGGAAAAGGCCTTCTGCATTATCTCTCCCCCGGAAAGTAGATGCCCGCTCCTTTCCTTGCCTCCTCAAGAACCTCCACCGTCTGCTCCATAACGGCAAGCCCCCGGTAAACAGCCTCGTAATCGTCATTCAGCAAAAGCCCCGTCAGCGCCGAAACCTCGTAAAACCACCTGTCAGGATTCTCCTGCCGGTTAACGGTTTTCTCTGAATCCTTCGTGACTATGCGCACTTCGGCAATCCCGTTGCTTCCGTCTTTTACATAAATGTAGCCCTTCTCTCCCTCAATCTGAAAGGAATTCACGCCAAAGGTGTCCTTTGCCCCCGCCGACTCGCTCACAAATCCGTCATAGAGCATCACCAAAATTCCTGACGTGTCCGCCAGATTTTCATAAATATTAGGGAAATACACCACCTTTTCCGGCTTTCCAAAAAGCGCCACATTCAGATACGCATTATAATAGTTAATGTCCATCAAAGCCCCGCCGCCATACTGCGGGTTGAAAACGTTCGGCACCTCCCCCGCCTTAAGCCGGTCGTAACGGCCGGAATACTGACTGTAATTCCCCAGCACAAGCTTCACCTTTCCGATTTGCAAAAGCGCGCTTTTTACCGCCTCAAGGTTAGGAAGATATGCCGTGGGCGTGGCGTCCGCCAGAAACAAACGCTTTTCTTTTGCCAGGGCGGCGAGCTCCCGGGCCTGCTTTGCCCCGGTACAGAAGGGCTTCTCACAAATTACGTGCTTTCCCGCCTGCAGCGCCCTTTTCACCTGCTCGTAGTGCAGGAGATTTGGCGAGGCAATGTAAACCGTATTCATTTCCCCGTCCGTCAGAAAGGCGTCAAAAGCCGTATATACCTTATTTTTATCCAGCCCGTATTCCGACCCAAGCATACAGCCCTTTTCCATGCTTCTTGAATACACCGCCGCCAGACGGATGCCCTCCGTGATTTTTACGTTGTCGAGTATGGAATGTACGATAGCGCCCGAGCCGACGGTTCCTAATATGATTTCTTTCATTTTAATATTGCTCCTTTCGTATTTTTCGGCAGACCGCAAAGTCCCGCTTTCAGAGCGGCCGGGAAGTTATATCTGCGCTTTCTTCTCCGCCCGCGCAACCTGCTTTTCCCATGTTTTCGCTGTCTGCTCTCTCAAAAAGCTGCAAAGCGGGGTAAGATTCTGACTGCTGTCCCACGCTTCCAGTGCCGTATAGTAATCTTTTTTGTCTTCTTCATGGATAATAATTGGCGGATGAGCATGCATCACAAGAAAATAGTTCATTGCCAGCCGCCCTGCGCGCCCGTTGCCGTCGGCGAAAGGGTGGATATTTTCAAATTTTGCATGGAAATATGCCGCGGCAGTCAAAGCATTCTTCTCCTCCACCTCCGTAAGCTCCAGAAGCAGCTCCGCCATTTCCTCCTGCACATCCTCGGCAGCCGCTCCGATTTCTTCTTTTCCAGTCACGTAATCGTGAAGTTTGTACTCGCCGGGACGTTCTCCTAACTGCCATCTTCTCGTATCATAAGTATTCTTTGTCAGGCATCCCTGCATCTGCCTGATAAATATCTCGTCCAGAGGGCGCTTTTCCTGAAACGCTGTCAAAAAGAATTCATTCGCATCCTTTGCATTGCGGATTTCAAACAATGTGCGTAAATCCCCTGTATAAGCCGTCACCCCGTCGTGTTCAAAAATTTCTCTGGTATCATGCCAGGTAACCTTCTCGTTTTCGATTTTTCCTGAATGATAAGCAAAGGCAATGCTGCGTCCGTTCAACGCCTCCGCCAGCTGCGCGTCCGTCATTATGTTTTTCTTCTGCCATAAAGCAACCGCTTTTTCATACTTTGTCATTCTATTCTCCCTCTGTGCTTTGACATCTGATAAGTATGACTTATTATATCACGTTTTTTAACTTTGTCTGTCATTTTATCAATCCTTCCTTCAAATCCATATGACGCAAGCAGCAAAAAAGCAGCCCCTTTCAAAGCTGCCTTAACGCAAAATCCTCCCTGTTAACTTCGCTCTCCCATCTTTTGCCGCATATCCAGCAGAATCTTCTTTTCCAGCCTGCTCACCTGAACCTGGCTGATGCCCAGCACCTTCGCCACCTCGGTCTGGGTCTTATCCTGATAGTAGCGAAGCTTAATCAGCTTCTGTTCCTTTTGCGGCAGGCCGCTGATAAGCTGACTGAGTACCATATGGTTCAAGACCAGCTCCTGCTCGTTCTGCTTCTCGTCCGCAAGCTGGTCAACAAGAAAAATTTCATTGCCGTCATTCTGGTAAACCGATTTGTAGATGGATTCCACCTGTACGTTGGCTTCCATGGCCATCACCACTTCCTCGTCGGTGAGCGCGGCCTCCCTTGCCACCTCCGCAAGGGTAGGCTCACGGTTCAGCTTATTACCCAGCCTCTCCGTTGCATACCTGACCTTCATTCCGTTTTCCTTTAAGGTCCGGGACACCTTCACCATCCCGTCATCCCGCAGGAAACGTTTGATTTCCCCGGTAATCAGAGGAACGGCATAGGTGGAAAACTTCACGTCATAGCTGGTGTCAAATTTATCTATGGACTTTATCAGTCCAATCACGCCAATCTGAAATAAATCCTCCGCATCATAGCCTCTCCCCAGAAACCTCTTTACGATATGATGCACCAGCCCCAGATTCTGTTCTATCAGTACTTCTCTTGCTTTCTTTTCTCCTGACTGTGCTTTCCTGATAAGTACTGCATTCTCCGACATAGGCTATTCCTCTTGTTCAATCCATGACGTAACTCCCATTTTCTTTTTCATCAGTATCACTGTGCCGCAGCCCGGCTTTGAAATGACCTCCAAATCATCCATGAACGCCTCCATAAAGGAAAAACCCATTCCCGACCTTTCCATATCCGGCCTTGAGGTATAAAGAGGCTCCATTGCCTGCTCGATATTCTCGATGCCCTTGCCTGTGTCCCTGACCTCTATGTGCAGCACGTCCTCTTCTATCAGACAATGCATGTAGATTTTTCCCGGGCCTTCTATCTGATTGCTTTTCATAAACTCATCGTCATAGCCGTGAATGACGGAATTTGTCACCGCCTCCGAGACTGCTGTCTTGATATCTGAAATTTCTTCCATCGTAGGGTCTAAGGGCGCCACAAAGGCAGCCGCCGTGACTCTGGCAAAGGACTCGTTTTCCGAAAGCGCGTCAAAGGTAATCTCCATTTCATTTCTCTGGCTTGTCCTCTTAATCTTTTTCTTTTCCATTTTCTGTCCTGTCTTCATTTTCTTTTCCTTTCATTGTTTTTTAAGTAAAATTTTCTCATTCCATGATTTCTATTACCTTATGTAAGCCGCAAATCATCAGAGTCCTCTTTATTCTTGCATCGGTGTTAATGGCAAATACCTTTCCCCCGAAATAGGATATCTTTTTGTACCGCCCGATAATAATTCCAATTCCCGAGCTGTCCATAAAGCGCGTGTCCTCAAAATCAAAAACCACGTTTCCCACGCCCTCTTTCATTATGTACTCATCGGCCGCCCTGCTGATAAAAACCGATTTGTGATGGTCCACCTCCTCGGGCATTTTCACCATCAGATAATTGTCAATCACCTTGAAATTTTCTTCCATAATTAATTCCCCTTTTCCTGTTTAATCTATGAGAAAAAAAGAGAACAAACCCGCTGTCTGTTCTCTTTCGTGTTTTATACCTATTGTTCCATATTATTGATTTCCGCCAGGTAGGTTCTTGACTGACTTGCGCTGTTTGTGGTCGGGAACTTGTCAATTACCTCTGCAAAAGCCTCCTTTGCTTCGCTGTAATGCCCGCTTCTGTAGCAGCTAAGTCCCATGTAAAACAACGCGTTCACATTCCTGTCGTCGTTCTGGTAGGCTCTCTGGAGGTTCGGGATGGCCGCCTCGTAATCCCGGGCGGTAAAACTCTCGTATCCGGCGTCATAATAATAGTCCGCCAGTTCGCCGCTCACGGCGTCGCTAAGGCTCTTGTACAATGCCGAATAGGCTTCCGACTTGTATTGCTCCTCCTCTCCTTCTCCCGCCGCTTCCATCTGCTCCAGATATTCGGTAACGGTCTTTAAATCCTCGGGATTCTCCACATACGCCGCCACGGCCATCATCAAATCATCCGTGGCTTTCAGCGCGCCGTCCGTCACCTGGTAGGTGGAAATTTCCTCTGTAAGGGTTTTATTTTCTTCCTCTAATTTTTGTACCTTTTGTTCCAGTTCGTCAATGGTTGCCGATTTGGCGTCAGACTGTTCGCTGACTGCCCGCAGCTCGTCGTTGATATCCGCCTGGGCGCTCTGAATCTGACCCGGCAGAATCAGAAAGCAGGCAATCGCCACACCGATAATCACTCCGATTCCCAGATTTACCAGAGAGGAAACTCCTTTGGATTCCCTGGTGTTCACCGGCTGGATAATCATTTCGTTTCCGCTCTGATAACGCACGGATTTGCCCGGCGAAAGCTCTTTCCTCGGCGCGCTCTTTCCGGATTCCTCCGGCGTCAGCATACGCTCCACTTCCCTCTGGTAACGGAGCGTCGTGGTGTTATTGGTATCAATCTGGCTGCACTTGAAAAGCTCTCTCTGAGCCTTGTCCCATTCTTCGGAGTTGATATACAAAAGCGCAAGAAGCTGATGCGCCTGCAAAAATTTGGGATTGTAGGAGAGCACCTTCTTTAGCTGTATTACAGCCAAATCCGTACTGTCCTGATAGCAGTAGGCCAGCGCCTGATTGTATTTTTTTATGGTCTGGTTTATCGCATCAAGCCTTGTGGGGTTGCTCTGAACCATACTGATATAGTCGTTTGCAATGTTCTTTTTGGGGCGTATGTTCTGGCTGGTGACCCACTCCTTTAAGGCGGCGACCACCTCTCCCATTTCGTAATAAACAAGGCCCAGAAGATTCCTTGCTTCAATATGATTTTTGTTATATTTAAGGCAATGCCTAAGGCTAACTATCGCCCCGGACAAATCCCGTACCGTGGCCTTCTCCAGACCGTCGTTGTAAAAGTGGTTGGACATATGCATAATTCGTTTATAAAAAGCCACGTCCGCCCCGCATCCCGTGCAAAAATCGTATTCCGACAAACGGCATCCGCACTTATAACACTCCATGCCCTCGCTCCTTATTCTTCTTCCGTCCTGGTTTTCTTCATTGTCTTCATCATAATATCCACCATATCCACCAAATCCTGTCCGTTAATGGCTTCTTCCGCATCCTCAACCTCCAGGCTCGGCCTGAATTTTTTTAATTCCTCTTCAAAATCAATCATGACACATTCTCCTCGTAAGGGACCTTATCTGCCCTATCAAATATAATGAACCGGCTACATAAACGACATCCTTCTCTTTCTTTTCCGCCAGCAGATACCGGTAAGCCCTCTCGGCGTCCTCATAAAAGCTGCACCGCATTTTCCCCCGTCCCTCAAAGGCTTCCTCAAGCTCCCGAACCGAAGCGCTCCTCTCCGTTTCCACAACGGTTCCCACGACCTCGTCAAAGAGCTCCGAATCCGCCGCCATCCGTATCATTGCCTTAAAGCGTTTATCGGTAAGAGCGCCAAACAGTAAGAGCCGCCTGCCTTCGCAGCTAATATGCCCTGCCGTATTTAAAAACGCTTCCATTCCGTCCTCGTTGTGGGCGCCGTCCAGATAAACTCCCGGCAGAACTTCCTCCATCCTGCCCGGCCAGAAAGCCTCCCACAGTCCCCGCCTTACCGCTTCGGGCGTGACTCTTTCCTCCCCCAGCGCATGTGCTGCCGCAACTGCAAGAGCGGCGTTTTCCGTCTGATACAGCGCCGTTGTATTCAGGGAAAGACTAACATAACTATAATAACCAGAATGCAGCGAAAAATCAATGCTTTTATGATTTATATTCACATTCAAAATACTTTCTTTTCCGATGATAATCGTCGGGCTTTCCGCTTTTTTGGCATATTCGGCCAAAACCTCCGTGCTCTCCTTCCGCTTATCGACAAAGACCACCGGAACACCCTTTTTGATAATTCCGGCTTTCTCGCCGGCTATCTCGGAAATCGTACCGCCAAGGTATTGCATGTGGTCGTATCCAATCTCGGTAATCACGCACACCGCCGGCTTTTCCACACAGTTTGTGGCGTCAAGCCGCCCTCCCATTCCCGTTTCCAGTATCACATATTCCGGCTTTTTTTCCTTAAAGTAGACCATTGCCATCAGGAAAAGGAACTCAAAAAAGGAGGGGTGAAATTTTTCCTTCGAAACGGCCAGCCGTACCTTTTCAAAAACCCGGAGAAAATCCTCCCCGGAAATCATGTCGTTTCCGAAGCAAATCCTCTCCCGCATGGTTTCAAGATGGGGGGAAATAAACATTCCCACGCTGCACCCGCCCGCCATAAGCATGGAACGCAAATAAGCACAAACGGAACCTTTTCCGTTTGTGCCTGCGATATGAATAATCTTGCTTCTTATGCCGAAAGCTCCCGGAGAGCCTGCGGCGTTTTCAGTCCCGGCGCCGCCGCCTGATGCTGTATCCTCCCCCGTAATCCGCCGAAGAAGCCCTTTTGTGTCTTCAAGGGTATGCTTCCCGGCAAATTTGGGGATAGAAAGTATATAATCTTCCGCTTCCTTACAGGTATTCATATGCCCGTTTTCACCTTCCTGTGCGCCTTATGATGATGAGTAGGCGATAACGCTGCTCTCGATTACGCCGTTCTGCTGATAATATTTCATAAAACAGGTATCCCGCTCGATGGGCATCTGCGCCTGGGCAAGGCACACCACCGTCCCGCGGTAGATATTGCCGTTCACCACTATCTCGGAATTGCGTCCCGCCTCTAAAAGGTCGTTCATTTTCTTGATTTCTTTCCTGTTCTGCTCTAACTCTTTCTTTAATGTAACCGCCTTGGCTTCCAGAGTTTTTAAGGTAAGCTCCAGACCGTCCGGGACCTTCTCCATTTTTTTCGTTCTCTGGCGGATGGAATTGATTTTATCCGAAACCTCGGACAGTTCCTCCACCTGGGTCGCTTCCAGCGTCCTGGCATTCTGTATCTTCTGATAGGTTTCCTTCTCGCATCCCACGTGCACCACCGTTCTGGTCTCCGCCACATTCCCGATTTCCGTGGCCGTCACTCCCCGCATGGCATGGGTATAGCCGCCAATCACGGCGCCCTTTTTCCCTGTAAGGGTAATCTGCCCGTCGGCGGAAATTCTGGAATTCAAAATGGTATTCGCCTGTACGTTGCCGCCGGCCATTGCCACCGTATGCTCGATAAAATCGGCGTAAATATCGCCTCTTGCGGAAAGCTTCGCTCTCTGCGCCCCCTGAATGCCCCGTGCCAGAATAATGTCGCCGCCGGCAAACAGGTTAACCGCCTCCACGTTGCCCCGGATTTCAATGTTTCTTCCCGCCCGGATTACCACGCCGGCCTCCACGCTGCCGGTAATCACCACGTCGCCGTAAAACTCAACCTTTCCGGTAATCAGCGTCACGTCGCCGTTAATCTCGTGGAGCGCCCGGATATCCACCTTGCCGTTTTTGAACTCAATCTTGCCGTCCTGCTCCGCCAGATACACGTCGGGATTATCCTCCTCGCAGTAAACCTGACCGGAGAGAGGCTCAATTTCCTTGACTGTCTTGGTCAACATTGTCTTTCCGCGGACGTCGTAGCCGTCCTGACCGTCCTTTGCATGGTGATAAACCGCCACCACATCTCCCTCATAAACATTCTGGAGGGAACTCATGTTGGTGTAATCCACCCGGCCGTTGGCTAAAACCTTCGGCGCTTTCCGGGGATTCATATCAAACATATATTCATAAAAACCATTGTTGCCTTCTATGGCCGGCTGTCCCTGCGCCGCCACAATCTCCCTCTCATAGACATGCTTTTTTATCATAGCCGCAAGATTGGAGCGGTGATATCCGGTAACCACGCCGTTTTTTTTCAGAAATCCCATCAGCTCATCCATGGTATAATTGCCCCGCTCCTCGCCGGGCGCTGCAAGATAGAGCCATGCAACCATGCTGTCCGCTGAAATCTTTACATAAGAGCCGTTTTCTTCAATGCTGAGAAGCTTGGAATTTGTCTCTTCAATGATGTCGCTTAAAATCTGGCTGTCTGAAACCTCCGGTTCCGCAGCCTCCTCCTCCGATACCTTTTTCCTTCTGCCCAGCCCCTCTAATTCCTTTCGAAGCTCATCCCGCTCCTCTTCCGTTAAAAAGTCGTTATAAGCCATTCTCTCCTCCATATCGAAGCGTTCCCGGCATTAGAAAAATCAGCCGCCGCACTTCTTTTTCCTACTGCTGCCCCCGCTTCCCGGGATATCACCCCTGCAGCTGCTCAAGGCGCACCTTCACCTGTTTCATCATCTGGGTGTATTTTTCCAGCTTTTCCTTCTCCTCGGCAATCTTCGCCTCCGGCGCCCTGGAAAGAAATCTTTCGTTGCTCAGCATTCCGTTTACTCTGGCAAGCTCGCCCGTAAGGCGTTTCTCCTCCTTCTCCAGGCGGGCAATTTCCTGAGCGATATCCACCAGCTCCGCAAAGGGAATATACAGCGTGGCGTTTGCAATCACAACAGACACCGCATCCTGCGCAATTCCTTCCTTATCTTTCTGAATCATCGTCTCCGACGCGTAGGCTAAAGACTGGAAAAAGAGCTTTCCGTTTGTAAAAGCGGATAACGTCTCCTCATTTTCGCTGACCACAAACACCTTGGCCTTTCTGGCGGGCGGAACATTCATTTCCGTGCGCACATTGCGGATGCCCCTCACCGCTTCCTTGATGATTTCAATTTCCTTTTCTTCCTTTATAAAGCTTCTTTCTTCCAGATAAACAGGCCATCTGGAAATCATAATGGACTCCTCCGCCGACTGGAGGGTACAGAAAATTTCCTCCGTGATAAAAGGCATATACGGATGAAGGAGCTTTAACGCGTCTGTCAGCACGTTTTGCAGCGTCCAGAGAGCCGCCTTCTTGCTTTCCGCATCGTCGGAGCCATAGAGCCTTGGCTTCACCATCTCGATATACCAGTCGCAGAATTCGTCCCAGATAAAATCGTAAATCTTGGACACCGCAATCCCCAGCTCAAAGCTGTCCATGTTGTCAGTCACATCCTTAATCAGGGTGTTCAGCTTTGAAATTATCCATTTATCCACCGGCTCCAGACGCACATCGGCAAAAGCAGCCTTTGATAAATCCGTATCCTCCGGCATATTCATCATGATAAACCGGGAGGCGTTCCAGATTTTGTTGGCAAAATTCCTGCTTGCCTCCACCCGCTCGTAGTAAAAGCGCATGTCGTTTCCCGGCGCGTTGCCGGTAATCAGCGTAAGGCGCAGAGCGTCCGCACCGTACTTTTCTATAATTTCAAGAGGGTCGATGCCGTTGCCGAGAGACTTGCTCATCTTCCGCCCCAGCGAATCCCGCACCAGCCCGTGGAAAAGAACCGTATGGAACGGCTTTTCCTTCATCTGCTCGTAGCCGGAAAAAATCATCCTGATAACCCAGAAAAAGATGATATCATATCCCGTAACCAGCACGTCCGTGGGATAGAAATATTTCAAATCCTCCGTCTGCTCCGGCCACCCCAGAGTGGAAAACGGCCACAGAGCAGAAGAAAACCAGGTATCCAGCGTGTCGGGGTCCTGGGTGAAATGCCCATGCCCGCACTTCGGACATACCGACGGTTCCTCCTTACTTACCACCGCTTCCCCGCATCTATCGCAGTAATAAGCGGGAATCCGGTGCCCCCACCAGAGCTGTCTGGAGATACACCAGTCTCTGATATTATCCGTCCAGTTATAATATGTCTTTTCCATTCTTTTGGGAATCAGCTGAATATCTCCGTTCTTTACGGCCTCCACCGCCGGCTTTATCAGCTCATCCATCTTCACAAACCATTGCTGCTTAATCATAGGCTCGATGGTCGTCTTGCAGCGGTCGTGCGTGCCTACATTGTGGGAATAATCCTCAACCCGGACCAAAAGTCCCATCTCGTCCAGCTCTTTTACAATGGCTTTCCTCGCCTCGTAGCGGTCCATCCCGCAGAATTTACCGCCGTTTTCGTTAATCGTGGCGTCGTCGTTTAAAATATTGACCTCGGGCAGATTATGACGCTTTCCTACCTCAAAGTCGTTGGGGTCATGGGCCGGTGTGATTTTCACCACGCCGGTGCCGAATTCCATATCCACATAGGAATCCGCCACCACGGGGATTTCCCTGTTTACAATGGGAAGCATCACCTTCTTGCCGATGATGTCCCGATATCTTTCGTCATCAGGATTTACCGCCACCGCCGTATCCCCCAGCATGGTCTCCGGTCTTGTAGTGGCAAATTCCAGGAATTTTTCAGAGCTCACGCTGCCGTCTTCTTCAATCAGCGGATACTTGATATGCCAGAAATGCCCCGCCTGCTCCTCGTACACTACCTCCGCGTCGGAGATAGAGGTGTTGCAGACCGGACACCAGTTGATAATCCTGCTACCCTTGTAAATCCAGCCCTTTTCGTGCATCTTGCAGAAAACTTCCGTTACCGCCTTATTGCACCCCTCGTCCATGGTAAAACGCTCCCTGTCCCAGTCACAGGAGGAGCCCAGCTTCTTTAACTGGCCGATAATACGTCCGCCGTATTCCTTCTTCCATTCCCATGCCCGCTCAAGAAAGCCCTCCCGTCCGAGGTCCTCCTTGTTAATGCCTTCTTCCTTCAGCTTTTCGATAATTTTAACCTCTGTGGCAATACTTGCATGGTCCGTCCCCGGCTGCCAGAGGGCGTTATATCCCTGCATTCTCCTGAAACGGATTAAAATGTCCTGCATGGTGTTGTCCAGGGCATGGCCCATGTGAAGCTGTCCCGTAATATTCGGGGGCGGAATCACAATGGTAAAAGGCTTTTTGTCATAATCCACTTCCGCATGGAAATATTTTTTGTCCAGCCACTTCTGATATAATCTGTCTTCAATCCCCTTGGGGTCATAAGTCTTTGCAAGTTCTTTACTCATGGTTCTCCTCATTTCTGCGCTGCTTTCTGCGCATATCCAGTTTGTGGATGCAACGCAGACACAAACCTGTGAGTGAAAGATTGATAATCTTTCACTCTTTCTCTCTATACTTTCTCATTTATTCCCGCGAGCAATGAGTCAAGCGGATGCGGAGCATCCATTTGACGAATGCCGCGAGGGTCAATACCCCGCAGCTCTGCTGCGTTGCAAGTTTGATGCCCCGTCAGCTTGCTGCGGGGTATTTGACTTTGTACGCTTTAGACCGCCGGAACCCTGCCGCCGGAAAGCGTCTGTTTCTTTGCCCAGGATGCGCCGTCTACACGGTAATCCGATAAGCCGTCTTCCAGACCTCTCCCGGCTCCGCAATATTTCCCCACTCGCGCTCCTTCAAATCGCCTGTAAAGCCCTCTCTGTCGCACCTGCCGTACCATGGCTCGATACAGATAAAAGGCGCTGCGTGAGCCGGCGTCCAGATGCCGTAAACGGGCGCATCCATGGTAACAGTGACGTAAGGCTTTTTATCCGCGCCGCATAACGCCACCTTACCCACCTGATAATCCTCAAGCAGAAGCGTATCGCAGTCAAACAAATGCTCTGTCACCGCCAGATAACCCTCTTCCAGTTCATAAGTGTCCTTCTCGTCTATCACCAGCCCGTCATGAATTCTGGTGCTTGCAAAGCTGCCCGCAGCTTTGTCCGGCCCGCCAAAGTAAATAAAACAGTCCGACTTTTCCTCTCCCGGCGCTATCGGACAGTTGAAAGCCGGGTGTGCGCCAATAGAAAAGGGTAGCGCTTCTTTGCCGGGATTTTCCACCTCCCAGAGAACCTCCACACCCTCAGCCAAAAGGCGGTAGCCGATTTTTAACACAAATTTGAAGGGAAACCTTGCCCTCGTCTCCTCATTGTCATTTACCGCAAACCAAATCTCATTTTCCGTCTGCGAAACCAGCTCAAATTCCATATCCCTTGCAAAGCCATGCTGATTCATGGAGTAGGTTTTTCCCCCTGTCCGGTACTCCTTCCGGTTCACCGAACCCACGAAAGGAAACAGAACCGGCGCTGTCCTTCCCCAGAAAGCCGGGTCGGCCTTCCACATATACTCTGCGCCCGTGCTTAACTTTTTAAGGGATTTCAGTTCCGCTCCCTTTGAATGAATTTCAATTGCAACTGCTTCGTTTTTTAAATTGTATACTGCCATAATGCGCCCCTCCAACCTTCTTACGTTTATCCTTCAACTTTCAAAAAAAGCTGCCTAAAATCTTAAGCAGCTTTTCCGTCATTCTTTCTTGCTACGCCGTCATATTCATCTGATAGGCCTCAATCGCCCGCTGTATCTGAAACAGATTCCTCTCCGGCTGGGCGCTGAACATCTGCTCCCGTTCGTCAGCAATCCCGTTCGCCGCGCTCTTAGCCGCACTGTCCAAAGCGCTGACCGGTTTAAAATCCTCCCTGACCTCCGAAGCGCCTAACTCCCTTGCAGAGTTCCTTATGCCTGCTGCTGCCGCCCTGACCTGGGCTTCTTCCGGGTTCTTCGTCCTTCCTGCCGTCTCCGCCGCATCAGAATCATTGAACGCCTCTCCCGCCTCTTCAAGATTTTCCATTACCTCGTCAGGCTTCATGATTCTGGAGGCATTCCGCCGCCCTTCCCACATCTGCCTTTCCAGAACGTCGCTAAAATTAACGGTCTGTCCCTTTTTCAGCGGATTTTCATTTAAGCTTTCATCTGATAATGCGGAAAAATCCGTCCTGCCCGAAGTCAAATCGTCGCCAATCGACGATACCCGGGAAAGGCTGTCCGCATTTACCATGTTTGCATTATAAATATACGGTCTGAAACTCACCGCTCCTATCTGCATGACTGTGACTGCTCCTTTCGTGCTGTGTGTAATACTTTTTGTGTGTTTCTATTATAATGTACATAAGGGGCAAAGTCAATAATGGGGGGAGGGGGAAATGAAAATCAAATTATCCAATCTGCTTCCCTATATATTACTCTGCATTTTCATATCCGCTTTTTAACTCAATAAATTCATATTCCGTATCATTTTCATTGCCTTCCTCCTCATCATATAACCATCCATACGGACTATTATACAAATAATTTCGTTCTCCCGGTTCCTTATACAAATAATTACTCTCTTCCTCATACGTATACTTTGCGTTTTTCCTGATATCATCTATACTTTCGTATTCCCCGTTTTCAGCCGTTTTTATATAATTATTTTCTGCCCAAACTGCCAAACCAATTATAAATAGAATTGCTAATAATATGAAAGGTGCTCGTTTATTCATAATTATAATTTTCCTCCCTGCTATTCATATAATGAAGGAATCGTCTACTTATTTCCTTCCTCTCAAAATTACAGTCTCGCCTTTAATTCCTCAAGCATTTGCATTGCCGTCAAAGCATCATATTCCATTGAATCAAAGCTGTCACCTCCCCATGCCAAAATAGCCCCACAATTTATCGGGTTAAACAATAAATCATAATTGCCTGTTGTACCTTTAACAGATATTTCTTGAATTCATATCCCACAAAATAATCCGATTGTATAACATCCTCAGAAACCTCTTCTCCCCTGTAAAATGGCGGGCACGGGTTTAATATTGCTCCCTTATTTGCCTTTTCCATAACCTGCGTTGTAACTTTACATTTCTGAAAATCAGCGAGAGCATCTGCCGGTAATGAATCAGTACAGACAATATCCTTGCCGGTAACTGCTTTCTCTATATCATAATGCGACACCAGCCCGTCGATTTCATAACCTTTGCCGCAACATTGTTCCAGGTCGAACCCCATCACCTCTGCCGCCTCTTTCCAGGCATACCCTATATTTCCGTTTTCTCCGCAAAAAAGGAATTTATCTTCTCTGAAATTTCTTCTTATCTTAGAAAGCGCATACAAATCAGAAAGAATTTCACATGGATGATTGCTATCTGTCATTGCATTAATAACCGGAACAGTGGAATATCCTGCGATTTTTTCCAGAACATGAATATCTTTATGACGCACAATCACAATATCCGCCCAAAGATTTAAGTATCCGAAAACATCCTGCAAATCTTCTTTTTTATCGAGCGTTTCTGTCGGAAATAAAACAGACTGTCCGCCTAAGAGATAAATCCCCTTTTCAAAGGTTACTCTCGTTCGGATGCTGTTATTTGGAAAAAACATCACAGCAGTTTTTCCTCTGAGAAAATCTTTATATTTTCCTTCTGATATTTCATCTGCAATTTTAAAAATCTCAGATATCTCATCTATATGATAGTCTGTCAGCCGTATAAGGTTCTTCATGATGAATTATCTCCTCTGTACGAAAAACGGAGAGAAGAACACATACGCTTCTCTCCGCTTTCCCTCATCGCCGTTTCCACACACCAAACGGCCAGTCACTCCTCCACGTCCACATAATCCACGTCAATAATTTTTTCCTTATCCCGCTTCACCTTAAACACCCTTGACAAAATCCAGATATCGGACACGCCATCATAGATAAGGAAGATTCCGATAAACCGCACCACGGTTTCCGCCACTTCAAATGGATTATAGACGAGAATCCCTCCAAGAACCCCCGTAAGCGCTCCAAACAGAAAAGCAAGCCACCATCTGTCATAGCCGTCCTTCTTAAGCGCAATCGCCTGCACCACGTTATGTACCCCGTGTATCGCTATCAGAACCCCCACAATCACGGGAACCGCCATGATAATCATTTCAGGACTTGTCAAAATCCAGATTCCGATTACCGCAAGGACAATGCCAAAGACCATCATGCCCTGAGAAAGCATGGTCCTTTCCTTATTTATCAGATACAATATCATTTGCACCAGCCCGTATATGAGCAGCATGCCCCCAAGCAGGGTGCAGACAATCCGCATGGTTGTGCCCGGCCAGATGAGAAGCACAAGCCCAAGAAGCGTGCAAAGCCCCGCCGAAATCGTATAATTTGCTTTCAATCCTTTTAAAAAATCCGACATGTCATTCACTCCTTTTCTTTATTTCCGTCTTTTTTCATACCGCTTTTTTAAAGCTTCATATGCCCTGTAAACCAGATAGCCCAAAACCGCCCCGAAGCAGTTGAGGAGAATATCGTCCACGTCAAATGCCCCGAAAGCGCTGAAAAGCTGGAAAACCTCTATTCCCACCACAAGGAAAAATGCCTGAAACAGCATCATCCAAAAGCACTTCTCCCTTTTTATCACATAGGGCAGAAGAAATCCAAAGGGGACAAAGGCAACAATATTTCCCACCAGATTTTCAAAGCTGTTGAGTTTATAGGAATAATCTATATACATACGTATGGTTTTAAACAACGTAAAATTAGCCGTATCAAGTCCCTCCAGAATCACTTCCTTCCGCCAGGAGGCCGCAATCGCCTGCAGCTGTTCCAGAGGGTATTTGAAGATAATCACTTTTATCAGCACCAGCAGATAAAGAAAAAAGATGAGTCTGACATGTTTCCTAAGAAACTGTCTGATATTCACTAATAACGAACCTCCATCAATGTAAGTCCTTTCGCGGGAACCAGTTCCCCGGCGTTTTCACGCCGGCCCGACTCAAGAATCTCCGCGATATCCTCAGGTTTTCTCTTGTGTAATCCCACTTCCAGAAGTGTTCCGGTCATAATTCTTACCATATGGTACAAAAAGCCGTTTCCGCTGTACCAGAAACGAATTTCGTCCTTCGTCCCCGCCGTTTTCATGGATGCGCTTACCGCCTGCTCTATCCGAATTTCATCAATTGTGCGGACCGTGGACTTTTTCCCCTTTTTCGCGGAGGTAAAAGCCTTGAAATCATGTGTTCCGATAAGATAAGGCAAAGCCTTTTCCATGGCTTCAATATCCGGTCTCTCTTCCAGAATATGCACATACCGTCTGTCAAATACATGGGGAATACTGGAATTTACCACCCGGTAGCAATAGGTCTTTCCTTTTGCGTTCAGGCGGCTGTGAAACCGCTCCGATACCTCCCTGATGGAAATCACCGCAATGTCCTCGGGAAGATAAAAATTCATATATTCCATTATTTCCCCGGCGCTTTTCATTTTATTCGCCGGGCTTTCTCCGCCGTCCGCCCCGTTCTTCTCCGTATTTATGTGAAAATTCGCTACCTGCCCCAGCGCATGGACGCCGGCGTCCGTTCTTCCCGACGCGTCAACCTCGATTTTCTGTCCCGTCATTTTGGACAGCACCGCTTCCAGCTTTGCCTGTATGGTGTTGTCCGTGTTCCCCTGTTTCTGCCAGCCCTGGTATCTTGTCCCCTCATACTGCAAAGTTATTTTATAGTTTGCCACCTGTCCCCTCCGTTATTCCGGTTCCGTATCTACACTTCCCAGGGATTTTCCCTTATTCCAGTTCCGCAAGCGCCCTTCCGGCGCCGTTTGGGCGGACAAAACTTCCGTCTGTTTTCATCGCCGTAAGTTTGTCCGGGCGCCATCCGGGCGCTTGCTGTTCTGTTCCGTATCTACACCTCCCAGGGATTCTCCTTCCCTTCCACGAAATACTTACAGCCCATAAGGGAATCCCTCACCACCGTGTTCACGCAGTCGTCGGTGTAAAATGCCATATGGTGGCTTACCGTCACATTGGGAAAGCCCCTCAAAACCGCCAGTTCCCTGTTGTTCAGTATATCTGATTTATGGTCGTAATAATACAGCCCGAACTCATTTTCCACCACATCCAGTCCTGCTCCGCCGATTTTGCCGCTCTCTATTCCCGAAATCAAAGCCTCCGAGTCAATCAGCGCGCCTCTTGCGGTGTTGACAATCATGACGCCGTCCTTCATCTTCGAGACGGTCTCCGCGTTTATCATATGGAAGTTATCGTCTGTAAGGGGCGCATGCAGAGTAATCACGTCCGCCTGGCTCCAAATCTCCTCCAGCGTCACGTAGGGTACGCCCGAGGCTTTCACCTCTTCATTTTCATACAGGTCATAAGCAAGCAGCTTACAGCCGAAGCCGGAAAGATTTTGAAGCACCATCCGTCCGATTCTTCCGGTGCCGATAACCCCCACCGTCAAATCCTTCAGCTCCTTCCCCTGTATTCCCTTAAGGGAATAATCCTGTATGTTCGTGCGTTCCATGATACGCTTCATTTTGCGAATCGTCATGAGAATCAGCATCACCGTATAATCCGCGACGCCGCAGGGACCGTAGGGCGCGTTGGCAACCGTCATTCCAAGCCTTTTTGCCGCCTTCACATCGATATGGTCGTAGCCTATGGTTCTCGTGGTGATATACTTCACGCCATAACCGGAAAAGACCTTAAGAAGCTCCTCCGGCATTCTGGATGTGAGGATGTCTATACACTGTGAACCCTGTGCCAGAGACGCGTTTTCCTCATCCGGCGCATCGGGGCAGAGCACCAGCTCTATCCCCAGCTCTTTTCCGTATTTTTCAAACAAAGCCTTCTCGTCAAAGGCTCTGCAGTTATAAACCGTAACCTTCATGTTACCCCTTTCTTCTGCGCCGCAATCAGCGCATGATTTCATTCTGTTCCTTTCTTTGAAGCTGTTTTGCTTCCTGCCTCTCCTTGCGCTGCTTTTCCATTTCCCTGTAAATGCGCACAGCCTCCATATCCTCGTCATTTAAGTGTCTGAAATTGCTGATACTGGCATACAGAATTTTCAGGCTGTTTATGGTGGTGTCAAAAACGCCCTCCTCGTACATATTCAGCACGATAATTCCAATGGGAACCGCAATAATCATCCCCACAACGCTCCCCACCTTGTAGCCCACAAACAGTAAAATCAGCGTGGGAATCGGCGCAAGCCCCATGGAATCTCCCATAATTTTGGGCTGAATCAGCTGTCTTGCCATCTGTCCCACTCCCCAGATTATCAGCAGTCCTATCACCATGGTATAATCGCCGTTTAAAAATTTGATAATCGCCCATGGAACCAGAACCGTTCCCGTTCCGAAAAAGGGCAGAAAATCAAGAAACGCCACGCCAATGGCAATGATGAAAGCATATCTCACCTTTAAAATGGTAAACCCGATTCCCAAAAGCAGGTACATCCAGATTTCAATTTTAATCTGCGCCTTGAAATAGCCGCCTACCGCATGGCGCAGTCCTCTTTTTATCATGTTCCACCGCTCGGTAATCGCCTCCGGCACCACCTTTGACAAAAGGTTCGGCAGATAATCCTTATCCGCCACAAAAAGGTAGGAGGATAAAAGACACATGATAATCCCGATAAGAATGGAGGGCAAATCCATGGCAAAACGTCCCAGGGCTTCAATGGTCGGTTCGCTGAGTCCCCCGAAAAAATCCCCCAGGTAAGTCTCGATATTCGCCGTCACTTTTTTAAAGGTTGTCTGGAGGCTTTCGGGAAGATACTTTCCCGCCGTCTCAAGGGTATCGCCTACCTCCTCAAAATCCTCCAGCGTGCTCTCCCACATTTCAGGAAGCTCGCTGACAAAGCTCGTGGTTTCCTCTATCAGCTTTGCCCCCAGAAGGTATCCGGCGAGAATTACCAGCGCAATAACCGAAATAATCACAAAGGCTGCGCCGGCCTTTCGTTTAATCTTTAACTGCTTTTCAAAAAACTTTACCAGCGGGCTGGCTATCAGCGCAATAATCCAGCCGATGATAAAAGGCATAAAACAGACGATAAATCTGGGAAGTATAAAAATGCACACCAGCAAAAAAGCCAGCATAATGCTTAAGTTTACAAATACTTTGAGATAGATTCTTTTATTCCCCATCCTCTTGTCCTTCTTCCAGATAAGTATCCAGCAGCCTGTAGATTTCCTCCCGCCCCTGCTTTGTCATTGCCGACCAGGGAATGATTGTTGTATTTTCTTTACAGCCCAAACCCTCAGACACCGTTTTCAAATGCTTTGCCAGCTGGCCTGGTTTGATTTTGTCCGCCTTTGTGGCAATGATAACGGGACGGAAGCCGTAGCTTAAAATCCAGTCATACATCATTTTATCATTTTCCGACGGCTCGTGGCGAATGTCGATTAAAAGAAAAACCGCCTTGAGCTGACGCGAGGTGTAGAGGTAATTTTCCGTCATGACGCCCCACTTTTCTTTTTCCTGTACATTAACCTTTGTATAACCGTAACCGGGCAAATCCACAAAGTACATCTGGTCGTTGATATTATAATAATTAATGGTCTGCGTTTTCCCCGGGGAAGCACTGGTTCTGGCCAGAGATTTCCGGTTCATCAGCCCGTTAATCAGGGAAGATTTGCCCACGTTGCTCTTGCCGGCAAAGGCAAACTCCATATGGGCGTTTTCCGGCAGCTTACTGGTGATGCCGCAGACGGTTTCCAGACTTACATTCTTAATTACCATTTTGACTCCTGTTCTTTTGAGCAAATCAAATCAGCGCGTGTTTGAGAACTTCCTTCATATTTTTAACATAGGTGACGGTAAGTCCGTCCTTAATCTCCTCCGGGATTTCCTCAATGTCCTTCTTATTTTCAATGGGCACAAGGACTTCCTTTAATCCTGCCATCCGGGCCGCCAGTATCTTTTCTTTCAGGCCGCCAATGGGAAGCACTCTCCCCCGCAACGTCACCTCGCCAGTCATGGCAAGGTCGCTTCTGACCATTTTGCCGGTAATCGCCGAATACAGGGCTGTGGCCATGGTGATTCCGGCGGACGGGCCGTCCTTGGGAACCGCGCCCTGGGGAATGTGAATGTGAAAATCGTTTTCCTTGAAAAGCGCCGGCGAAATGCCCGATTCCTTTCCCACGGAACGCACAAAGCTCATTCCAATCATGGCCGATTCCTTCATCACGTCACCCATCTGGCCGGTGAGCTCGACTTCGCCTTTTCCCGGCATCATATTCACTTCGATTTGAAGGGTATCCCCGCCCACACTGGTCCATGCAAGCCCCCGCACAATACCCACCTGCGGTTCCTTGTTCGCCTTATCCAGACTGTACTTTCTCTTGCCCAGATATTTATCCAGATTGGAGGCGGTTACCTTTATTTTTTTCAGGCTTCCGGCTGATTCTGCATCTTTAAATACTTTTTCCGGCGCGGGACGGTTTTGTGTAATGCTTCCTTCCTCACCTGCAGCCGGAATTCCGGCTTCGTCTTTTTCAACCCTGCCAGAAGCTTCACCGCTCTCACCCATACCGTACTCTTCGCCTGCCTCAAGAATTTCCTTTGCGGACTTCCGGCAGATATCTCCGATTTTCCGCTCCAGCTCCCGGACGCCGGCCTCCTTCGTATAATATGTAATGATATTTTTCAGCGCGCCGTCCTGAATGGAAAGCATTTTATTCGTAATGCCGTTGCGTGCCATCTGTTTTTTCAAGAGGTGTTCCTTTGCAATATGGAACTTTTCATTTTCCGTGTAGCTGCTGACCTCAATCACTTCCATACGGTCCAGAAGCGGCCTTGGAATGGTCTGGGTGGTATTGGCGGTGGCAACGAAAAGCACCTCGGACAAATCCAGAGGAATCTCCACATAGTGGTCCCGGAACCTTACGTTCTGTTCTCCGTCAAGCACTTCCAGAAGGGCGGAAAAGGTATCCCCCTTGTAATCATTGCTTACCTTGTCAATTTCGTCAAGGAGCATCAGAGGATTCTTCACTCCCGCCTGCTTTAATCCCGCGGCAATCCGCCCAGGCATGGCGCCCACATAAGTCTTTCTGTGGCCTCTGATTTCCGCCTCGTCCCGGACGCCCCCCAGGCAAATCCGCACATACTTTTTATTCAAAGCCTCGGCCATGCTCTTTGCAATGGAGGTTTTTCCCGTTCCCGGAGGGCCTACCAGACAAATGATGGGGCTTTCTCCCTTTTTCGTAAGGCACCGCACCGCCAGAAATTCCAGAATGCGCTCCTTTACCTGCTCTAAGCCGTAATGCTCTCTCTCAAGAATCTCGCTGGCATGCTTCATGCTCTCGTTGTCTTTGGAGGCATTGTCCCAGGGCAGCTCAAGCAGCGTCTCGATATACGCGCGCTCCACCGCTCCCTCCGAGCTGTTTCCCGCAAACTTTTTAAAACGGGTGATTTCCTTCTGGATTTTGGCCTTAACCTCCTCGGAGGCCTGCAGCTTTGAAAGGGCCTCCTCAAACTGGTCCGAATCGGAAAAAGAGCCTTCTTCCCCCAGCTCCTCCCTGATGTAGTGGAGCTGTTCCCGCAAAAGATACTCTCTCTGGTTCCTGTCCACTCTGTCCTTCATTCTATGCGCCAGTTCTTCTCTTGCTCTGGCAATCTCTATTTCATTCAGCAGATGCCCACACAGAATATCGTAGCGCTCTTTGATATCGAAAGCCTCGAGAACCTCCTGCTTTTTCTCGTAGCCGATAGGCAGGTTCATAGCAATCTGGTCCATCAGGATTCCCGGCTCCTTCACCTGGGAATACCTTTGAAGCGCATTTTTATCCAGCTTGGGAAAATGGGATGCAAATGCGGTAAAATATTCCTTTATCTGCCGAAGCAGCGCTTCCTTTTCTATTTCATTTTCTTCGTTCCCGGAGGAAACGTCAAATATTTCTTCCACATACGCTTCAAGAAATTTTGAATTTTCCTCATGAATCCCCATAAGCCGCCCCCGGCTGATTCCCTCCACGAGAACCCTGACTATCTGGTTTGGCAGCTTGGTAATCTGCTTCACCACACAGATGGTTCCCACAGGATAAATCTGCTCCCCGTCAGGGTCTTCAACACCGGCGTCCTTCTGGGCTGCAAGAAAAAGCTTTCCTCCGCCCGTCATGGCATACTCGAGAGCCTGCAGAGATTTTTCCCTGTTCAAATCAAAATGGATATTAATTCCGGGCAGGACTGTCATCCCCCGTAAGGGAATCACAGGCAGCATAACGAACTGCCCTTCCGATTTTTTTTCACACATAAATTTATCCTCTGTCACAAAATGCCGCCAACCGGCGGCATTTTACTTACAAAATATCTATCTGGCCCTGCGCATTACCTCACGGTGAATCAACAAAGGCTCGCTGGTTCCCTCTATTGCGCCTTTGGTAATCACGCATTCTTCAATGGTCTCGTCTGACGGGATGCGGTACATCACATCCATCATTGCCTTTTCCATGATGGAACGCAGCCCTCTTGCCCCTGTCTTGCGCTCGAGAGCCTGCTTTGCAATGGTTCTGACTGCATCCTCCTCAAAGGTGAGCTCTACGTCGTCAAAGCCGAAAAGCTTCTGGTACTGCTTAATCAGCGCGCTCTTGGGCTCCTTCAAAATCCTTACAAGGGCGTCCTCGTCCAGTCCCTGAAGGGATACGGTAATCGGAACGCGGCCCACAAACTCCGGTATCAGACCGAACTTCATCAAATCCTGAGGAGTAGCCTCCTTCAGCACCTCGCCGATATCACGGCTGCTCTTGCTGGAAATCTCGGCGTCAAAGCCGATGGAGTTCCGGTTTAACCTGTTTTCAATGATTTTTTCCAGACCGTCAAAAGCGCCGCCGCAGATAAACAGGATATTGGAGGTATCAATCTGAATTAATTCCTGATGAGGATGCTTCCTCCCGCCCTGAGGCGGAACGCTTGCAACCGTGCCCTCCACGATTTTCAAAAGCGCCTGCTGAACGCCTTCGCCTGAAACGTCTCTGGTAATCGATACGTTCTCGCTTTTCTTGGTAATTTTATCTATCTCGTCAATGTAAATCATGCCGAGCTGGGCGCGCTCCACGTCATAATCCGCCGCCTGTATCAGCTTGAGAAGAATGTTTTCCACATCCTCCCCCACATAACCGGCTTCCGTCAGCGTAGTCGCGTCCGCAATGGCAAAAGGCACGTTGATAATCTTGGCCAGAGTCTGCGCCAGATAGGTCTTACCCGAGCCGGTAGGCCCGAGCATAATGATGTTGCTCTTCTGGAGCTCCACATCATCCATATCCTTCGGAGCCGTCACTCTCTTATAATGATTGTAAACGGCAACCGATAAAACCTTTTTGGCCTCCTCCTGTCCTACCACATAATCGTCGAGAAAATCCTTGATTTCCACGGGTTTCAGGAGGTTGATGTCGAATTCTTCTTCCTCCGTCTCTTCCTCTTCTTCGTAGCCCTCTTCCACAATATCGGCGCAGATTTCCACGCATTCGTCGCAGATATATACGCCTGACGGACCCGCAATCAGTTTCCGCACCTGGTCCTGTGTTTTATTACAAAAAGAACACCTGATATTATCAGAATTTCTCCCTGCCATTTTCTTTCCCCTTATCAATTAAAAAGATTCCGCCAGGTCTACTGGCTGTCCGTCCGTTTGGTATAAATTCTGTCAATCAGACCGTATTCTTTTGCCTCCTCCGCAGTCATCCAGTTGTCTCTCTCCGTGTCGGCCGCAATCACATCATAATCTCTGCCGGTATTTTCCGCCAGAATTCTGTTCAGTTTTTCTTTGGTCTTAAGTATATGCTTCGCTGCAATCTCAATTTCCGTCGCCTGTCCCTGAGCGCCGCCAAGAGGCTGATGAATCATAATCTCGGCATTCGGCAGGGCAAGCCTCTTGCCCTTTGTCCCGCCTGCAAGAAGGAAAGCGCCCATGCTGGCAGCCATTCCCATACAGTTGGTTGCCACATCGCATTTGATATACTGCATGGTATCATAAATCGCCATACCTGCCGTCACGCTTCCGCCGGGACTGTTGATGTAAAACTGGATATCCTTCTCCGGGTCCTCGGCTTCCAGAAACAAAAGCTGCGCCACAATCAGGCTGGCCGTGACGTCGTTCACTTCCTCGCCTAAGAATATAATCCTTTCCTTTAAAAGTCTTGAATAAATATCGTAAGAGCGTTCCCCCCTGCTCGTCTGCTCTATGACGTAAGGCACTAAACTCATTTACTTAAACCTCCCTGAAACCTGTTGCTGTTATTTTTCCTTCGCGTTTGCTACTGCAAATTCAGCAGCCTTTCTTACCGCGATATCTTCCTTAATCTGGGCCGCATTCTTCTCGGGAAGCATTTCCCTTACCTTATCGACTTCCATCTGATAAGCCTCGGCCATAACCTTTAATTCGTCCTCGTAATCTTCCTCGGAAGCCGTGATATTTTCAGCCTTTGCGATGGCCTCAAGAACGAGCCTTGCCCTGATTCTCTTTTCCGCCTGAGGCTTCACCTGGGCAATCAGGCGCTCCCTTGAAGCTCCCGTAAACTGATAGTACTGCTCCGGCGTAAGTCCCTGCATGGTAATGCCCTGCATGAACTCGTCTACCATCTGCTTCTGCTGAGTCTCAATCATCGCATCGGGAATTTCCATATCGGCGTCTTTTATAATCGCTTCAACAACGGCTTCTTCCCTTAAGTTCTTCGCTTCCTTTTCCTTTGTCTCTGTCAGTTTAGCCCGCACGTCCGCTTTGTATTCCTCTAAGGTTTCAAATTCTGAAATCTCGCCTGCAAACTCGTCGTCCAGCTCGGGAAGCTCTTTTTCCTTGATTTCCTTTACCGTACATTTAAATACAGCGTCCTTTCCTTTCAAATCCTCCGCCTGATAGTCCTCGGGGAATGTCACATGGACTTCTGTTTCCTTATCAATCTCCGCGCCGATAAGCTGCTCCTCAAAGCCCGGAATGAAAGCGCCGGAACCGATGGTCAGGGAATAATTTTCACCCTTTCCGCCCTCAAAAGCCACGCCGTCCACAAAGCCCTCAAAGTCTAAAACAGTCATGTCTCCGTCCTTTACCGGCCTGTCCGTCACTTCAATATTTCTGGCGTTGCGCTCTCTTTCACGGTTAATCTCCGCATCCACGTCCTCGTCCGTAACCGCGGTTTCAACCCTGTCAATCTCCACGCCCTTATACTTGCCTAATTTCACATCGGGCTTAAGCGCCACTTCCGCAGTAAAGATAAAGGGCTTGCCCTTCTCAATCTGAGTAACGTCAATGACAGGAGAAGATACGATATCCTCCCCGCACTCGTCGGCCGCCTTCTCGTAGGCGTCGGGAATCATCTCGTTTACAGCGTCCTCATAAAATATTTCCGGCCCGTACATCTTTTCTATCATCTGGCGAGGCACCTTGCCCTTGCGGAATCCCGGAACGCTAATCCTGTTTTTATTTTTTAAGAAAGCATTCTGTAATGCTTTTTCCACTTCTTCCGCCGGAACTTCAATGGTAAGCTTTGCCATGTTCTTTTCTAATTTTTCCACCTGTACGCTCATTCTAGTACATCCTCCTTAAATAAGTCACCTGATTCCAAACATACTCACAGTCATTTTACGATTATAGCATACCCGAAAAAAAATTACCAGATTTTTTACAGGATATTGCATTTTTATTTTTTCGCTTTATACTGGAAAACAGCAAAGGAGGTAACTCATGAAAATATCAACCAGACAGCTGGCCCAGACGGCCCTTTTGCTCGCCATCTGCATTGCAAGCCAGTTTTTAAAAAATCTTTCCGTATATATTACGGGACCCGTGGTGAATACCACAATCATTATTGCCGTTCTTGCCGTGGGTTTGTGGAGCGGGATTTTTATCAGCATTATCGCTCCCGTCACCGCCTTTCTTATATCCGGCTCGCCCGTCATGGCGGCAATTCCCCTGATGTTCCCGGCAGTTATGGGCGGAAATATGATTCTTGCAATATGTACGTGGTACTCCACGCGGTATTTTCAGAAGAAACTGAAATTTAAAGGAAGCCTCCCTGCCGGTCTGATTGCCGGTTCGGTTTTAAAGGCCGTTTTTATGGGAATCGTGATTGTGCTTGTTCTTCTTCCTGCATTCGGCGGCAATATTGCCGCAAGGCTTCCGAAACCGGAGGCTCTGCCCGGGGTTCTGGCAACTGCGAAAGTCACGTTTTCCGTTACTCAGCTGATTACTGCTCTTACGGGGAGCCTGCTTGCTTATATAATATGGATACCGCTGAAAAAGTATCTGAGAGCGGAAAGCTGAGGGAAATACCCTCTGCCTCCTCCTAAAGAAATGACCCGGCTGCTTTTGGCAGACGGGCCATTTCCTTTATCCGGTTTTATCCGAATGTGTTATTTCATAGCTTCTTCTTGCTTCTTAATCATTCTACGAACCATCTCGCCACCGATAGAGCCGGCTTCCTTAGATGTTAAGTCACCGTTATAACCCTCTTTCAGGTTAACGCCAAGCTCAGAAGCAACTTCTGTTTTAAAGCGGTCCATAGCTTCCTTAGCTTCAGGAACTTCTACTCTATTAGATTTGCTGCTTGCCATCTTTTTCACCTCCGTTATTTTATTTGACTGCTGTTGCAGCCATCCTTCAAGATAAGCGCCAAGTTTATTCGCTTATCCTGAAGTTTCCTCCGTTCAAAGCGTTTTCTTAATCACTTATCTTGTTCATAGTATTAACGGTACTTGGGAAAATATTATGGTAAGTTTTTCCGTTTCTTTTATTAAAAGCTTCGTATTTTGTCGCTGCCGTCGTCAACCGTGTTTTCTATGGACTTCACCTTCAGATAATATCCGTAATCCCCGTTGACCTGCACGTAAACCCGCTCGCCCGCCTTATGGCCGAGGAGAGCCTTTCCAATAGGAGATTCTATGCTGACAAGACCCTCCAGCGAATTTCCCCGCATGGTGGTCACGATTTTGTATTTCTGCACGGAACCGTCGTCCTCGAACTCCACCTCCACCGTATTGTTGATGCCGATTTCGTCTTCCTTCGAATCGTCGGGAATGACCTGTGCCGTCTTAATCATTCTCTCTAAAAAACGGATTCTGCTCTCGTTTTTATTTTTTTCTCTTTTGGCGGCATAGTATTCAAAATTTTCGCTTAAATCCCCGTGGGCTCTGGCCTCTTTCACCGCCTCTAAAAGCTTCGGGCGGATGACCAGCTTTCTTTCCTCTATCTCGGCCTCCATGGCGTCGATATCCTTTTGCGTCAACTGATTGAACATTTCAAAACCTTTCCGTAACAAACGTTGCCACGCTCCGCGAGACAACTTATTGTAACAAACGCTGCCACGCTCCGCAAGACAACTTATTGTAACAAACTCTTGAGCTCCGCAGATGTTAACTGATACTCATTCCGCCGGCTTCCAGCTCGACGGTGACCAGCTTTTTGCACAGATACTGAATCAAATCCTTTCTGGTAATGATGCCGATAAAACGCTTTCTGTCGTCGATGACCGGGACAAAATTCTGGCTCATGGCTTTGTTCAGCAGATGCTCCATATCGACGTCCACATCGACAGGCTCGTTATCGCGCCTGCGTTTTAAAACCGTCATGGGTATCTTTTCCGCCCCCTGCAGGGATAAGTTGTTTTTGTCCTTAATGTACCAGAGCAAATCTCCCTCTGTGAGCGTCCCTATGTATCGTCCGTCCTCTTTCCGAAGCACCGGAATGGACGAATATTTATGGTTTTCCATTTTTTCCAGAACCTGCCGGAGCGTATCTGTATCGTAAACGTATGCCACCTCGCTTTTAGGTGTCAAAAAAAACAATATATTCATTTGTATGCGGTTACCTCGTGTATATAATTTTTTCCGCCATGGCGTCGCCGGCTTCTTTATCTTCCAGATATTCAAGAATCATCAGTCCGAAATCGATTGCGCAGCCCATGCCCCGCCCGGTGATGATATTTCCGTCCCTTACCGCCGGCTCATAAGTGACCTCCGCGCCGGTAAGCTCCTCCTCAAAGCCCGGATAGGCAATCGCTTTCTTTCCTTTTAAAAGCCCTCTGTGCCCGAGAATGGACGGAGCCGCACAGATTGCGCACACGGTTTTCCCGGCTGCCGCAAAGGCGTCCACCTGTTCCATCAGCATATCGCAGGCTTCCAGATTCTTCGTCCCCGGCATCCCTCCCGGCAGGACAAGCACATCCACTGTGCTAAAGTCCACATCTTCAATCAGGCAGTCCATCTGTACTGAAATCTGATGGGAACCTGTCACCGTCTTTTCGCCGGTAACCGATACCATCTGCGTGTCTATCTTCTGCCTGCGCAGAATATCCACCACTGTAAGCGCTTCTATTTCCTCGTAACCTGTGCCAAAAAATACACATACCCTGCTCATATCATAACCCTCCGATTATTAGTTCCGCTTCGCCCTCCTGACGCCCCCTTGTCTGGAACGAATTCCGGCTGCTTTGCATCCTGAATTCGTTCCGGGCGTCCTCCGGGCTTGCTGATTATTAGTTCCGCTACAGCCCTCCCGGCATCCCCTTGTCTGGAAGGATTTCCGGCCGCCTCAGCGTCCTGAAATCCTTCCGGCGCCGTCCGGGCTTTCGCTGATTATTAGTTCCGCTTCGCCGCGGATAATATTTATTTTACCATTAAATCACATGAATTTCCAATAAACGATTTGTAAACTTTATTAAGAAAAGCTATAATAAATTAAGAATCGGAAGGAGACCTGTTTTATATGGAAATAGAACGTAAATTTTTAATCAAAGAGCTGCCCGAAAATCTTTCCTCTTATAAATGCCTTGTCATTGAGCAGGCCTATCTGTGTACGGAGCCTGTTGTCCGCATCCGCAGGCAGGATGAGGATTATTATCTGACCTATAAAGGTGGCGGGCTTATGGCAAGGGAGGAATACAATCTTCCTTTAAATAAGAAAGCATACGAGCATCTTCTCACAAAAGCCGACGGAAATATCATTTCCAAAAAGCGGTACCTGATTCCCATTTCCAATCCTGTTTTCAGGAATGACTATGCAGTCCCTAAAAAAAACGTTGACTTAAAAGTCGAGCTGGATATTTTTGAGCCGCCCTTTGCCCCGCTCGTCCTTGCGGAGGTGGAATTTCCAGATGAGGAAATGGCGCTGGCTTTTATTCCGCCGGCATGGCTTTGTAAGGATGTGACCGACGACCCGGAATATCATAATTCCAACATGTCACGCAAGGTTTTCAAGCTATAATTTCACAGCATGCATTTGCGGCATTCCCGGCCCGTACTCCTCTGCCGCCCGGCTCGCCGCCCTCTTATGTAAGACAGGGCTGCCTCTTTTACGACTTTTCATTCGTCGAAGCGGCAGCCCCTGATAATCCTTTCAGTTTTTTATCTCACTCTTCCGTACAGCTTACACAAATCATAAATTTTTTCTGCAAGTCCCTCCGGAATCTGTCCCTTTGTCATTCTCCACTTCCAGTTTGTTCCAAGGGTGGAGGGCACGTTGATTCTCGCTTCGCTTCCAAGCCCCAGATAGTCCTGCATGGGAATCACGGCCGTATCCGAAACGCTTCCAAGGGCCGCCCGGATGAAATTCCACTCCAGCTCCCGGCTGTTTTTGATGTTCAGATATTTTCTGGCAAAGCTGCGGTCACGTCTGCTGATAGCCTGATACCAGCCAACCGTGGTATCGTTGTCATGGGTTCCGGTGTACACTACGGAATTTGCCGTATAATTATGGGGCAGGTAATCGCTTTCCTCCCTGGAGTCAAAGGCAAACTGCAAAACTTTCATTCCCGGATAGCCGCTCTTTTTCAGCAGTTGATTGACTGTGGGAGTCAGGAAACCCAAATCCTCCGCAATTACCGGTTTGTTGCCGATTTTCTTTTTCATAACCTTAAACAAATCGTATCCCGGTCCCTTTTCCCAGCGTCCGAATTCTGCGGTGGTATCACCGAAAGGAATATTGTAATACTCGTCAAAGCCTCTGAAATGGTCGATTCTCACCACATCATAGAGCTTATAACAGTAAGAAATTCTCTGAATCCACCACGCATACTCCGTTTCCTTGTGATAATCCCACTTATAAAGAGGATTTCCCCAAAGCTGTCCCGTTGCAGAAAAAGCGTCCGGCGGGCATCCTGCCACACCTGTGGGCCTGCGGTTTTCATCCAGCTGGAACAGCTCTGGATTTGCCCACGTGTCCGCGCTGTCAAGAGCCACATAAATCGGGATATCCCCGATAATCTTCACGCCCCTGTCATTGGCATACTTTTTCAGTTTCCTCCACTGTGTATCAAATAAGTACTGCTGAAATTTATAAAAAAGAATCTCCTCTTTCAGCTTTTCTGTATATTTTTCGATTGCTTCCGGTCTCCGAAGCCGGATGTCCTCGTCCCATTCCGACCAGCTTTTCCCCTTATAAGAATCCTTTACCGCCATATAAAGGGAGTAATCCGAAAGCCAGAACGCGTTCTCTGTCACAAATGCCTGGAAATCTTCGTTATCTTCAAGCCTGCTGTTATCAAAAGCCTCTTTCAAGACACGAAAACGGGACTTGTAGATTTTTTCATAATCCACATACGCTTCGCTTCCGCCCCAGTCGCACTCTCCGCACTGTTCTTTCGTAAGTAAGCCTTCCTCGATTAATTCCTCAAAATCAATGTAGTAAGGATTTCCTGCAAATGTTGAAAATGACTGGTAAGGCGAATCGCCGTAACCTGTAGGCCCTAAAGGAAGTATCTGCCAGTAGGACTGACCCGCTTTCTCCAGAAAATCAACAAATTCATACGCCTCTTTTGAAAATGACCCGATTCCATAGGCGGATGGAATACTGGATACCGGTAATAATATGCCGCTTGCTCTCATCGTTTCTCTCCTACGTTTATTCAAATCCCACTAAGGATTTCCACTATAAAAAGAATACCACTTGCACCGATAATTGCAAGTGGTATTTTGGCAACAATCCATGCCCGCAGAATGATTGTGCAATTTGTACGCACGGGCCTGCTTCCTGAGGGCAAATTGTCAGACCTTCGCCATTTCCTTTACCCTTTGCAGTCCCTGCCTGACCGGCGGAAGCTGTAATATCATAACAGTAATCAGAGCCTCCGGTCCCAGATAGGAACCGTTATAAGCCAGCGAATATATGGGAGCGGACATATTGTAGCTGACAGCATTGGTTCCGAAAAATATCATTCCTGACAAAAACGAAAAGAAATATCTTCCCAGAACGCCCAGAAGGTAGCCTTTCGTCAAACCGTTCTTTTTCTCTGAAAATATGCCCGACAGCCCCAGCGCCCCGAAGGCAAAAATGTAATCGGTAAGCATCTGGGGGATACTGATTATGTAGGGGTCAATCACAAGCTGTAAAAAGCCGTAGGCCACAGCCCCGAGAAGCCCCGTCCGAAAGCCGAACAGATAGCCGATGAGACACACAAAAAGCATGCTGCACAGGGTAACGGAGCCGCCCATGGGCATATCCACCAGTTTGACCATACTGGTCACTGTACCGAGTGCCATTGCCATAGCGGAAAATACCAGTACCTTTGTGCTGATTTTTGCCCTGCCTCCAGTGCCGCCGGAGGAAGCATCGCCTGCATTGCCTATCATGCACCCAATCAGCAGAATTGCCAGCATCACCGCCACCAGCACGCCGTAGCCCGCGCCGGTCAATTCAAAGTAATTGCCCCACTCCTCGTCAATAATTTCTCTCACAAAAATTTCCATAAAAAAACCTCCTTTGAGTTCATCACAGGAGGAGAGTTCCAATTCTTATAAATGCGTTATTTTATTTATTTTAGAAGGTATGAAACAATTATAAAATAATAGTTTACAGTTATAAAATCACGGCATTTACAAAAATCTGCTTCCCTACGCCGGTATTATCCGGTTCAGGTAATGAGGGTCTGCATGTGACTTTTTCGGTCAACATACTATCTCAGCGAAAGCTCCCCTAGCGATTTATTTAATTTTTAATTAAAATATACCTGTTTGGAGTGTTTGTCAAGTTTTTTATGAAATTTTTATCCGGGCGGTGTCACTGTTCCGTCTTTGGCTTCCTGATGACCAGGCGGCCTCATTCCTCCGACAGCTCCAGCTTGCTCACCGAAACCTCATATGCAATTCTCTTTTCGGCGTCCTCCTCCGAGATTCTTTTCATATATTCCCTGCTCTGAATCCTTCCCCAGATTTCACATCTGGTTCCCACCGTAAAGTTGCTGGCAAATCTGGCGTTCCGTCCCCAGCAGATGCAGGGTATGTAATCGCTTTTTCCATAGGGCCTGTTTACGGCCAGCAGTAAATCGGCAATTTCCCTCCCCAGCGGCGTTTTCCGGTAAATAGGCTCCTTGCAGATATAACCATCCAGATAAATCTGATTCGTTTTCGAGCTTTCCGGCGTTTCGTCCACAAATTCAATTTCCCTTGCAAACACCGAAAGCACCAGACGATTCTTGCGCTCCTCGTGGCGGTTATAAGAACGGAACTGCCCCTGAACCATAATATTCAGCCCCTTATAATCATCCTCCACGTTAATCAGACGCTCCGATACCATCAGCGGAATAATGTCGCTTGAATCGCTCAGCCTTGGCACGTTCACGTCCACCATGTAAAAGCCCTCGCCGAAAATCTCATGACTGAATACGAAATCGCTCACGATTTCCCCCATGATTACCACCTGGTTGTTTTCAATTACCTTATCTGTCATTTTAGTTCTCCCTTCTTACACGTTAAGAATTTTTTCCTGTCATGTATTACTATATATATGAAAAAATTCCAAAAGAAGAACCTTTAGTGACCGCAGGTTTCGACACGGTAAGGACTGTGCCCGAAAAAGCCAGATGCAAAGAACTTCCGGTTAATGTCCCAAAAAGCTTATAAAAAATGTTTCATGTCTCACAGCAATTCCTTAAAATAAGCAAGCAGCTTTGCGCCGTCGATTGCTTTCTCCTTTTCCGTCCGGGCTAAAGGAAATTCCTGTTGCGATGTACACAGGCGCTGTGGTATGCCGCACTTTTGCTGCGCGCAGGGGCCCTTTGGTATGCCTCTCATTTGCTGCGCGCAAGGGCTCTGCGGAGCGCAGAGCCGCTCCGGGTGCCACTGTACGCCGAAAACCGGAAGGTGGCAATGGCATAATCCCTCCACGACCCCGTCGGTTGCAAATTGTACATATTTAATCCCCTGACCCGGACGGTCAACCCCCTGATGATGGGCGCTGTTGACCACAAAACTTTCCCCGTAGATGTCCCTCAAAAACCCCTCCATGGCGACGGTCATGTGAAGCTGGTCCTTTTCCCTGTATTCATGAGCCGCGCTCTCCGAAAGGTGCTGCACCATATCCCCGCCAAAATAAATATTGACAAGCTGCATCCCCTTGCAGATGCCAAGAACCGGCTTTTTATCCAGCACAAATGCATTTAAAATCTCCATTTGGAGCCTGTCAAGCTCCGGGTCAAAAAACCGGGTTCCATTTGGAAGCTGCCCGAACAGCCTCGGGTCGATATCTCCTCCCCCCGGTAAAATCAGCCCGTCGTAAATGCAGGTGCTTGGCACATGAAGGGAAGTCTCCGCCTCCATGCCAAGCCGGCGCAGGGCGCTTTCGTAATTTGCTGTTTTGTTTGTTTCTCCGGCAATCAATACTCTTTTCAAATTTTATGACCTGTATCAATAACTATTGGTTTGAGAAAACCATACAATTACATTTACTGTATGCGGGAGGGGCTGAAAATGTTCACGATTTTTCATCAGAAAAAGCCGCCGGCCTGACAACGATTTTTATAATTGCTCCGTTACAATATTTCCCCGGCAAAACAGGTGAAAACGGTCTTTTGCATATCCATCTTCCAGCACGATAAAAGTCGTTACATCAGCCTCCATAATTCTGTTTACGAAATATACGTGTTTATCATCGCGGGCGTAATAATCCTTTAATACTTCAAAAGCAGCCGGATTTGCTTTTTTCAAAATCTGTCCTTCGCTATACACATGTTTATCGTCTTTGGCAAACTTTTCCGACAGGGCAGAAAAAGACTGGGGATTGCGGCACGCTTTTAATCTTACTGCGTATTTTGTATCCGTGGAACCAGTAAAATAATATGCAAATTCTTCATCCCTGCCGTAACTATAGGGGAATCGTCTGCCACATGGTATTCCATCATCCAATGCCTCAAAAGATGCAGGGTGGGCAATTTTGGCATCGCCATAAGGTGTATAAATCTCTTGATGATTTCCAATATAAATTCCATTGTAGACATGAAAGTCCTCCGGCGTAATCCCACGTAATAATATGCCTTTTCGGTAAACCCTTTGTTTGTCTTTTATAAAGTCATGATTGAGAATTTCCATTGTATCAATATCAATTTTGACACGGCGGAAAATATTTTCATACGATTGCTGCTCTGGCATAAAAGCTACTTCACCATCGCACTCACGATAACCGGATGGTTTTCCATTATTATCTTTCAAAATACGCGCATATCCCATTGTATCGCTCCCCCTGCCTTTAATCACAGCAGCCTCGCCGCCTCATTAAAAAAATTATACAGTATGAAAATTCTTTTTACAATCAATATCCCCTGATAACCCCCTTGGATTTCCCGCCAAAATTATATATAATAGAATCTGCGTTTCGTACCGCTTCCGTATTCTGAAAGCTGTCCTTTCATCCTTCCATAAATGTCTCGACGGCACGGTCGCATACGGAAACGGAAAAGCAATCCGCCCCGGAGGAATCACTATGACCCTGTCAAAAGACGGCTACGCCCACGAAGTCATAAGCGACGACACAAGATTACAGCTCTATTTTTCACTGATAAAGGACGGGCATTATTTCTATTCCCCTCCCCACTGGCACGGCCACCTGGAAATTGTCTTTATTCAGAAGGGGGAGATGACCGCATGGGTCAACGACCAGCAGTATCATCTCCATGACAATGATTTGTTGATTGTCAATTCCAGAGAGCTGCATTCCACGAAAAGCTTTGAAAATATTGAGTATCTGCTTTTGCAGATTCCTTTCGACTATCTCGGGAGGGTAATAAGCGACGTGTCCCTGATTCATTTTCAGGAATACTTTCCGGCAGGCGTCACACAGCCCGCGAAGGATGCGCTCTATAGCTGCCTTTTTGAGCTTGCCAGAACCTACACGGAAAAGGAGGACGGATACCTCCTCCACTTTTCTTCGGTGGTTTACGAATTTCTCTATATCCTGTACAGGAATTATTCCCGGAAGGTCACGCCGGAAGCGGTGGAAAAAGCCAACCGCAACTTTGAGAAGATTGAAGAAGTGATTCAGTATGTAAAAGTAAATTACAGGAAAAACATTTCCTTAAATGACGTATCGGGCATTTTAAACTTAAGCCCGGAATACTTCTGCCGCATGTTTAAAAAGCACACCGGCCAGACCTTTTTAGAATATTTAAACGCCATCCGCCTCATTCATTTCCATCAGGATTTGCTTCACACGGATTACAGCGTCACGGATTTGATGGCTCGCAACGGCATTACCAATTATAAGGTGTTCATCCGCACCTTCAAGGAAACCTACGGCACCACGCCCGCTAAGCTGCGGATACAGTGCTGAAAACAGGGAAGTTCCATGCCGAATCCGCCCCGGATTTTCCGGGGTCTTTTTAATCCAGCGACAACGCCGCAAAAAAATCCGCTCCCCCCATATTTTCCGCCCGGTAACGCATAAGATAGGCTTTCATCTCAGGAAAGCTCTCCCCCATCTGCGTCAGAATATCGTCGCAGTTTTCCTCCGTAAGACATCCCGCTTCGGTAAAAGCCGCGTAATAAGACTGTTCGTTCCCATGCTCCTTAAAGACCACCTCCCAGGCCGCCTCTGATTCGCACCCTTTGGTGTGTGCGGCCAGATAGCCGGAAAGCTGCTCCCGAAGCTCCTCCGAAAGCCCTCTGTCATTCATAAGGCGCAGAAAACAAAGTCTTGCCTTCTCCCGCTTCCGTTCCAGAAGATAATACTCCACATTGGCGACAATATCTTCCTCCCCGCAGTAAACCATTTTCACAAATCCGTCCTCGTCGGGCCGGGCCAGGAATTCCCGAAGCTTATCGTCAAACCGCAAAAGCCACTGTGCCGTTCCGGCCTGCTGCGGCGTAAAAAGATAATCTGCCTCCAGCTTCACGGGAACCGCCCCAAGAAGTCTGCCTGTCTGAACGTCAAAAGAACCGTCCGCCTCTGTGGGATAGACGGCGGACAAAAGATGACAGTCCTTAAAAATCCCCCTGCCCATGGATATCTCATGGCCGGGAAGCCAGATGCTTTCCAGATTGCTGCAATAGGCAAAGGCAAAATCCCCGATTTCCCCAATCGTTACCGGCAGACGAACCTCTTTTAAGGCTTTGGCGCTTAAAAAGGCTTTTTTATAAAGCCCGGTCACCGGCTGATTTGCTATCGCTTCGGGGACGGTGATTCTGCTCCCGTGGACCTTGCAGGACAAAACCTTTGCCCCACCTGAATCAACCAGATAAGTCAATATTCCGTTTTCTATTTCCATTTCCTTTTCCATCTTATTTTCCCTGCCGTCCAATACTTTCTCTCATACCGGAGCTGGTCTGTGCCACGCGCCGGCACAGACCGTAATTTCCTGCCACGCATGCCATCTTCAAGATTTCAGCTTTGCCGCCCGGCGGTTCCCTGTGTGTCACAGCATCCCGTCCAGGTCAAGCTCCGCGATTTCCTTTTGCAAATCGCCGCCCCGCTCCGAAAGCATCAGCTCGCTGTTATGCCGCTCGTAGGCCGGACATCCGAACTGGCCGATAAACCGGGCGCTGTCGTTGTTTACCGTCAGCTCCGTCACCAGTATCAGCATTTCATTGCCCTCCGCAAAGGCGTTTTCCACAAAGGCGAAAAGATTTTCAAGCCGCTTTTTTGTCCTCTGCGCCCTCACCTTAAAATCCGCCGTCCTGCCGTCAAAAGCCGCCTTCAAAATACCGAAAGCCGCTTCCCCGTCCGTTTTCCCTTCCAGCAAAAGAACCTTTTTCTCCTCCTCCAGGAAACGGACTATCCGCCTGCCGCACCGCTTTTCCCTTTCGGAAAGGCTTCCCGCCATCCGGGCGTTTTCCATCTGCTTTTTCCGCCCGTTAATCTGATTTTCCAGGATTTCACGGACAGACGGCTTCTCCTTTTTACCGTCCGTATTTTCCATCTTTACCACCGTGGCCACTGTCTTTAAGTTTTTAAACAGCTCCACCAGAAAATCGCCGGTTTCCATATCCTCCCTGATTTCGGAAAGGGACTTGTCGACGAGCATGCCAAGAAGGGAAAGCCGCTCGTCAAAGGCTGCGACCCTTGCCCTCTCCGCCGTCTGCGCCTCTGCCGTCCCTGCCAGAATTTCCTCCGTCTGGTATTCCTTTTTATACTTGTTAAAAAGGTCATAGTAAGCGGTAAACTCCTTTACCACCCGCTCGTTGCGGATATACTGCCCCACCAGATTCTCGTCTGCCTTAATTCCCTCCTCCTCATAGAGATAAAGAATTTCCGACAAGTCCTCCCAGCCTCTGGCCGTCACATAGCTTCTGCCGTTCACCGTGGTTTCTATTTTATAGAAATACTCCTTTTTCAGCTCGAGAAAATTCAGAATTGCAGCATGGAGCCCTCTCTGCCACGCATAGTCCTTCCACACCCGGTAATCCGCCTCCACGTCCAATACCTTAAGGCGGTCAAGGGTCACCACGTCGAACTCCCTCACGGATTTGTTGTATTCCGGCGGATTGCCCGCCGTCACAATCACCCAGCCCTCCGGCACCTTATGCCTGCCAAACACCTTATACTGCAAAAACTGCAGCATGGACGGCGCAAGAGTTTCCGACACGCAGTTAATCTCGTCCAGAAAGAGAATCCCCTCCCGGATTCCGCTCTTTTCCATCACCTCGTAAATGGAAGCGATAATTTCGCTCATGGTGTACTCCGACACATCGTACTCCATTCCCTGATACTCCCTGTGGGAAATAAAGGGAAGCCCTAAAGCCGACTGCCTTGTGTGGTGAGTCATGGAATAGGACACCAGCGCAATCTGTAGCTCCTGCGCAATCTGCTCCATCACCGCCGTCTTGCCAATTCCCGGCGCGCCCAGCAAAAATACAGGCCGCTGGCGCACCACCGGAATCCTGTACTCCCCGAATTCGTCCTTTTTCAGATACAGACGAACCGTATTTTCAATGTCATCCTTTGCCTGTTTAATATTCATTTTAATATACCTCTGTTTTTACTCCAGTTCTTCCTCGTCCAGCATTACGCGGACCGCCCAGGGCGGCACCGGCGGCCCCTCGTCCCCGTTGTCGGGAAAAACAAACATCACGTCATAAGGCGGCATTGCTCCGGGGTAAACCCCGTAGCCGTCCGTAAAATATAAAAGCCCCTTCAGCTTTTCAAATTCTCCGGTCTTTAACAGCTCGTCCACATAGGAAAATACCGGCCGGAAATCCGTTGAACCGAAGCCGGTCAGCTTTTCATGGGCAAGAAAATAATCCAAATCGTCTCTGCTGGTGATTTTGGTGTCCTTCCTCACCTCATGGTCGCATTGTATAATATGCACGTTGAATTTTTTAAAAAAGCTCTCCTCGCCGGTCAGTATGGCATAGGTGCTCCGCAAAAAGGACTTCACCAGCTCCCCCCGGCAGGAGGCCGAGGTGTCGATGGCAATCACAAATTCTTTTATCTTCCTGCTGTCCTTATACTCGAGAGGCTCCACCAGCGGCATGTTTCCGTACCTGGAAAGCCCGTAGGTATAATAAATATAGTCAAATTCGTCGTCGTTTACCTGCATATCCTCGTTCATCACAGTAAACTTTTGAAGCAGCTCCCGGTAAGGCCGCCTGTCCTTCACCGCCTCGAAAAGGCTTTTTTCCATGCTCTCCGATTTGCTTTTCCCCGAGGAAAAGGACTTTAAATCCGCCTGTACCCGTTCGCTCAGCTTCTTCCACTGTTCCATGGAAATCACCAGCTTTTCATTTTCCGCCCAAAGCTGGTGGGAATCCATAAAAAAGAGCTCTGACAGCTCTTTCCTCCGTCCGGGTCCCGTCTCGGAATTTCTGATATACCTGTATATTTTTTCGGCAGTCAGCGCACCGGTTTCCTCCTTCACGGCCCGCAGCTTCCGCAGCTTTTCCTCGTCCGTGGAAAGGCCGGCTCCCGGGATTTCCAGCTCCAAAACCGCCGCCTCCGCCGCCATGTCCGCCGCCAGAGAGAAGGCTTCCCTGTCCGTCCGGTCGAAGCGGAAGCTGTGGTAAAATATCAGGTGAAACAGAATATGGAGATACATCCGCACCGCAAAAGCCGGCTCCTTCTGATACCTTTTCAGCAGGAAAAACGGATTATAATATATTTTTGTCCCGTCGCAGGCAAAGCCTTCCATGTCCTTTCTCTGCTCCGGCAAAAGCCCGGAAACCGCCACGTCCAGAAAACGCATATTCACCAGAATGCTGTCCCTGGCGTAGCTCATTACCTTTTCCGCAAGGCGCTCCGCCCTCTGCAGAGCCTCCTTTTCGGCTGACGCCTGAAAGGGCTGCGGCGCAGAGCCTCCGGCCGCTTCTTTTTCCGGCAAAATTTTCTCCTGTAAATTGCTCATAATGACTTAATATCCTCTGGTTCCGTCAATGGATTCGTCGTTATCCACCCATTCCTGCACGGAAATCACACGGTATTCGTCCTCGCTGTCCCTGATATAAACCTTTTCAATCCCGGCGTTAATCATCACCCGCTTGCACAGCGAACAGCTGTTGGAATTGGGAATATATTTGCCGGTCTGAGCGTCCACTCCCGCAAGATACATGGAGCTCCCTATCATCTTGTCTCTGGACGCGCTGATGATGGCGTTCATCTCCGCATGAACGCTGCGGCACAGCTCGTACCGCTCTCCCCGGGGTATCTTCATTTCCTGCCGGATACATCTGCCCGTGTCCGTACAGTTTTTGCGTCCTCTGGGCGCCCCCACATAGCCGGTGGAAATCACCTCGTCATTTTTGACAATCACCGCGCCGTACCGCCGCCGCAGGCAGGTGCTGCGCTTGGATACCGTTTCCGCCAAATCCAGATAATAGTTTATTTTATCACGCCGTTCCATATTAAATGTTCCCCCTTATATTTCGTAAATCTGCAGGCATTTTCCGCTGCGCCGCCGCCATACCCTGTCAGACCCGTTTCCGCCGCCCGGAATCCGCATCTGCATGTCAGTCCCTGCGCGCTGCACAGTCGTCCGCCCATCTACAGTAAAAGTACCGACACAATCGCCACCGACACCACAATCTGTATGATGGAAAAACGCACCATCGTCTGGGTGTTGGACCAGCCCATCTTTTTTCTCACGTGGTCGTGGAGCGGCGTCCGTATATTGGTCAGAATGTGAATATGGCAGACTTTAATCAGCGAAACCTTCAAAAGCCCCAGCCCGCCGTCTAAAATAATCACAATCGCCACCGGAATATATAACAGCGGACAGCCGCTTTTTAACGCCGTGATGCTGATAAAAATCCCCATGGCGCGGCTTCCCGCGTCTCCCATGAGAAGACGGCTGGGCGTCGCGTTGTACCACAGATACCCTAAAATGCAGATAATCATAAACAGTATCAGGACCGTAAAGCCGTCCTTGTTTTCCATGATATTGTCAACCACATAAAAGGTCGCCAGAGTGATAATGGTAAGCGTACCCGAAAGCCCGTCCACGCCGTCCGTACAGTTCGTCACATTGATGGAGCCCCATACCAGAGCGACTGTCAGTATGCCGAACAAAACCGGCGGAATCGTCATCTGAAGTCCCAGCGTGGCAATCTGAATGGTATTGGAATTAAAATTCAGGTAGGTGTAGGCCACCACCGAAGCAATGACCAAATCCATAATTCCCTTTTTCAGCCCGCTCCAAGGGTGGGCCGAAGCGTCGTCCAGATAGCCGGTCACCATCTCCGCCGTGATAAGCAGCAGATAAATAATACTCTCCACATCCATCGGCGCAAAAAGAAAGGACGAGGCTACAAATACAAGAATAAAAATGATTCCCGCTCCACGGGGCTTCCCGGCGGAAAGCTTTCCCTCAAGCGCAAATTCCCTCCCCGCATCCTTGGGAAGCAGATAGCTGCATTTGTCCGTCAGAATACAGGTTCCTGCAAACGCAATCAAAAGTCCCAGAGCCGCAACAAGCGGCTGATTTTCCTTTAATAAAAAATAAATCACCGGTATCTTCCTCCCTCCCTACAGCCCCAGAGCCTCCTTCGCCAGCCCGTCCGCCATATCGTTATACTTGTCATTGGAATGCCCCGCCACCTTTACAAAGCTGATTTTTACTTTTTTACTTGCCCTGTCGTAAAAATCCTTATAGGCTCTGGTGCCCTCCCTGTTCGTTTTCCATTCTCCCAAACACCACCTGGCGATTCCCTCATAATCATGGTAAATCTCTATTTCCGCAAGATTTCTGTCAAGGGCATACTGCATGGCCGCCTCGGCCCCCTTGATTTCCCCCGCCACATTGTGCATGGCGGCAAGCTCTTTGTCGTTAAATTTGCAGTTAAACTTTTCCTCCCTGCCCCCTAAAAGCACTACCATGCCGTATGAAAATTCCTCCGTGAGCCCGTTATAGCTTCCGTCTACATATATTTTAACACAATTCTGCCCTTCCAAACCACCATTTCCCGCCGTTCCTGAAATGTTCCGCCCGGCGGCAGTATCCTTTTCCGCGGACGCGGTTTTCTCCCCCGGACCGTTCCCGTCTCCCGAAGCTGCGTCCTCACCCAGAAAAGCCAGCGCTTCCTCTCTGGTCTTAAAGCTCTTATATACTGCGCCGGGATATCCGTGCACATTGGCTCTGCACTCCTCCCAGGAATAAAAAATCCCTGTCTTCATCCCTTTTTTTACCGCATAATACTTCTCTGCCATACCTCTCCTTTTCCTCAAAACAGCGTATGGTTATACCAGGCTCCGCCTCCCGGCTGCCTGCTTTACCCCGTCAATCATACCATATACAGGCAATGTTTCCCATAGGATTTGAAAAATTTTTTAAGAATTCCTATTTACATTCAGCTATCAATATGATATTGTTTTGATATCACATAAATTCAACGAACGAAAGTATCGTAGAAAAGAGGAAAACATATGGAAGAAAAACTTTTAACCGAAAAAAAACACGGCATGCTGGTTCTCCTTGCCACTCTTTTGGTCTATCTGCTGATTATTGCGCTCTTTATATGGAATGTGCAGCGTGAAAATCCCAGCGGAGTTCCCCTTGCCATCTGTATCGTCATTGCGGTCATCGGCTGGTTCCCTCTCACCGGTCTTCATGTTTTGAAGCCTCAGGAGGCGCTGGTTCTCACCCTGTTCGGCAAGTATGTCGGCACTCTCAAGGGCGACGGCTTTTACTTTGTAAATCCCTTCTGCTCCAGCGTGAACCCGGCTGCCAGAACCAGACTCAGCCAGAGCGGCGACGTGGGCTCTCCCCACAGCCTCACCATCGGAAATACGGCCGCTCAGGGAACCACAGTCTCCAACAAAATTTCCCTGAAAATCATGACCCTGAACAACAGCCGCCAGAAAATCAACGACTGCCTCGGCAATCCTGTGGATATCGGAATCGCTGTTACATGGCGGGTAACCGATACCGCAAAGGCCGTGTTCAACGTGGATAACTATAAGGAATACCTTTCTCTCCAATGCGACAGCGCCCTGCGCGACATCGTCCGCCTTTATCCTTACGACATGGCTCCCAACGTGGATACCACAGGCGACGGCGTGGCCGACGACGGCAGCCTCCGGGGCTCCAGCGATGTGGTGGCGGCAAGAATCCGCGATGAAATTCAAAAGAGAGTAGATGAAGCCGGAATGGAAATTATTGAAGCCAGAATCACCTATCTTGCCTACGCTACGGAAATCGCCGCCGTCATGCTGCAAAGACAGCAGGCGTCCGCCATCATTGACGCGCGGAAAATGATTGTTGACGGCGCCGTGGGCATGGTGGAAATGGCACTGGAGCGCTTAAACGAGAATCACATCGTAGAGCTGGATGAGGAACGCAAGGCGGCAATGGTTTCCAATCTTCTGGTGGTTCTCTGCGGAAACCACGACGCGCAGCCGGTGGTAAATTCCGGCAGCCTCTACTGATATGGCTGATTCAGGCAAAAAACAGATTCCGCTGCGGCTTTCAACCAAACTCTATAATGCCATTGCAGCCTGGGCGGAAGATGATTTCCGTTCCGTCAACGGACAGATTGAATATCTTTTATCGGAGTGCGTCCGTCAGCGCAAGAAGGACGGTAAATATGTTCCGACGCAGCTGGATGTTCCGCCGGAGCTGGATATAAAATAAAAAAACTTAACGCTTATGAAGGAGGAAAACAATGATTTTAGTAAACACTGATTACATCACGGGAAAAGAACTGGAAATGCTTGGACTGGTTAAGGGCAGCACCATCCAGTCCAAAAACATCGGACGGGATATCACTCAGGGCTTCAAGACCCTGGTGGGCGGCGAGCTGGGCGCTTACACGGAAATGATGAACGATGCCAGAGCGCTGGCCACAAAGCGGATGGAAGACGAGGCGGCCAGACTTGGCGCCGATGCGGTTATCAATATCCGCTACGCTTCCGCCGCAGTAATGCAGGGCGCCGCCGAGGTGATGGCCTACGGAACCGCCGTGAAATTTAAATAATATCAAAAGTCAGGATGCATCCTTTCAAATGCTCCTGACTTTTTCTTTTCCCGAAGGCAACGGGCCGGGCGGCTGCCGGTAATACAAACTTCGTTTGATACAAATCTTATTTGATACAGACTTTGTTTGATACATTTGGCGGCTGCCGTACTGTATTGTTTGCTGTGTTCCTTACAAATCCTCAGATTTCATTTCCGGGGAACTTCGGAACTCCCGCAAGTCCCTTTGCCAAATCTTCATCTGTGGGGATATAATCCGTCATTTCCCCGTTATTGAAACGCTCATATGCCACCATGTCAAAGTAGCCGGTTCCCGTAAGGCCGAAAAGAATCGTCTTTTCCTCTCCCGTTTCCTTACATTTAATCGCCTCGTCCATGGCAACCTTGATGGCATGGGAGCTTTCCGGCGCGGGTAAAATGCCTTCTACTCTTGCAAATTCCTCCGCGGCCTTAAATACCGAAGTCTGCTCCACGCTCACGGCCTCCATATAGCCGTCGTCGTATAACTGAGACAGCACGGAACTCATGCCGTGGTAACGCAATCCTCCCGCATGGTTAGGCGCCGGCATAAATCCGCTTCCCAGCGTATACATCTTTGCAAGCGGGCAAACCTTTCCCGTATCGCAGAAATCATACACGTATTTCCCTCTGGTCAGACTGGGGCAGGACGCCGGTTCAACCGCGATAAAACGGTAATCCGCCTCGCCTCTTAATTTTTCTCCCATAAACGGTGAAATCAGCCCGCCAAGATTGGAACCGCCTCCGGCGCATCCGATAATCACATCCGGCTTAATCCCGTATTTATCCATGGCGGTCTTTGTTTCCATGCCAATCACCGACTGATGGAGAAGAACCTGCGTAAGGACAGAGCCCAGCACATAACGGTAGCCTTCCTGAGACGTAGCGGCTTCCACAGCCTCGGAAATCGCACATCCAAGGCTCCCGGTAGTTCCGGGGAATTCCTCTAAAATCTTACGCCCTACTTCAGTGGTGTTCGAAGGCGAAGGCGTCACGTTTGCCCCGTAGGTTCTCATAACCTCTCTCCTGAAAGGCTTCTGCTCATAAGAGCATTTTACCATATATACCTGGCAGTCCAGTCCAAGATAAGCGCACGCCATGGAAAGCGCCGTTCCCCACTGACCTGCTCCCGTTTCCGTGGTCACGCCCTTAAGGCCCTGCTTTTTTGCATAATATGCCTGGGCTATGGCTGAATTCAGCTTATGGCTTCCGCTGGTATTATTTCCCTCAAACTTATAGTAAATCTTTGCCGGCGTCTTAAGCTTTTCCTCCAGACAGTACGCACGTACAAGGGGCGACGGGCGGTACATCTTATAGAATTTCCTGATATCCTCGGGAATCTCAAAGTAAGCCGTGGTATCGTCCAGCTCCTGCCTGCAAAGCTCGTCGCAGAAAATGCCTCTCATCTCCTCAAAGGTCAAAGGCTGCAGCGTTCCCGGGTTCAAAAGCGGCGCGGGCTTATTCTTCATATCCGCACGCACATTATACCAGCTCACCGGCATCTCTTCCTCTTTCAGGTAAATTTTGTAAGGGATTTTTTTCTCTTCACTCATAGATTTTTCCTCCATTCCGGTTGTTTTTCGGTTTCCTGATATTTTGACCGAGCCGGTTTATTGTAACAAACGCCTCCACGCTTCGCGGGCAGCTTATTGTAATCAGGCAGGGGAAGTTTTTCTCCTCTGCCCGCCGTGCGGCCCGCATGCTGCATCAGCAGCAAACTTCCATATGCGAACCTGCGCATAACAAAAAACTCCTGACCCAGTCATTGCTGGGACAAGAGTATATCTCCTGCGGTGCCACCCGGCTTGATGCAATATAACGCATCCGCTCATCGCATACTATCATATGCCTGATTTGGTAACGAAGTCTCCTCTCCGTCTCGTCTACTGAACCTTCGACTCGCCCTCCGAAGCCCATTCCCTTAAGTCCTTTATACCGCTTTCCACCAGCCAGCGGCTCTCTGTGATAAAAGAAATTTCAAAGAAATATCCTAAGGTACTCACTCTTCTTCAACGGTTTACTTAACTATTTATATCATATGTCCGCCGGAAAGTCAAATAATTTTTCTTACAACATGGTACCCGAAAATTGATTTCCGCATTTTATCCCGAATCATTTCATTATTTACAGGTTCTCTTCCGTACAGTTTTAAATCAATTATTGATTATTTTTTTATTATTTTTTGAAAATTTTAATAGTTTTTATATTTGAAATATGATATACTTATGCTGTTCAGGGGGCTTTTCGTAGTACAACTACAGAAAGGATATAGCTATATGGCATTGACAAATGATGACTTAAAAATGTTCAGCCAGTTATTGGATGACAAACTTGAAGAAAAATTAACTCCTGTTACGGACAGACTGGATGGTATTGATAAGAGACTGGATGCAATGGATATCAGACTGGACAGGATGGACGAAAGACTGGATAAAGTGGATGTTCGCCTCGACGGTATCGACGAAAGACTGGATAAAATGGATGTCCGGCTCGACGGTATCGATGAAAGGCTGGATAAAATGGATGTCCGGCTCGACGGTATCGATGAAAGACTGGATAAAATGGACGTCCGGCTCGACGGTATCGATGAAAGGCTGGATAAAGTGGATGCTCGGCTCGACGGTATTGACACGAGGCTGGATAAAGTGGACAGCAGATTAAATATCCTGGAATTCAGGCAAAATCATTTTTCAAAGAAGCTTGAAGATTTGCAATTGGATATGAAGGTTTTTGAGCGGGATGTTAATCGTACGCTTCACAGGCTCACAGATGAAATGGAAACAGTGATTGTAATTCTGAAACAAAACGAAATGGTGACCGCATAATACCTGGCCTCCATATCTTCAGACTGCCGGGCAGTCCGAAAAATCGTAATGAAAATTTGAAAGGAAGGCCAAACATGGCTCTACATCAGGAAACAGCTTACACAATCGAAGATATTTATGCCCTGCCCGACGGGCAAAGGGCAGAATTGATTGACGGACGGCTCTATGACATGGCGCCGCCAAACCGAATCCATCAAAAGCTGGTCAACCGGCTTTCCCAGACAATTACAAATCACATCGATGCGAAGCATGGTGACTGCGAAGTTTATCCCGCTCCCTTTGCTGTTTTTCTGAATGAGGATGACAGGAATTATGTGGAGCCTGACATTTCGATAATCTGTGACAGGGATAAACTGAATGACAAAGGGTGTAATGGAGCACCGGACTGGATTATAGAGATTGTTTCACCGTTAACCCAGCAAATCGATTATGGTATCAAGCTTTTCAAATACCGCTCTGCAGGTGTGCGGGAATACTGGATTGTGAATCCGGGGACACGTATTGTAAATGTTTTTGATTTTGAGCAGGATAAGGAATCAGGGCAATATAGCTTTGATGATGAAATTTCTGCATGCATCTGTAAAGATTTACGTATCTGTATTTCTGCATTATTATAGCAAAATACCACCTGTTAATCTATTTAAAAATCAACACAAAAACAGCCGCAAACCCTTGATTTTACTGGAAATCTTGTGATTTGCGGCTGTTTTACTGTTAAGCAGATGACGGGAATCGAACCCGCCTCCTCAGCTTGGGAAGCTGATGTTCTACCAATGAACTACATCTGCACTTTTAACAGTATAACACGATAATTCTATTTATTCAAGTCAAAAATGAAGTTTTCTGTATCGATTCACGCATGCCAGAATTTCCTGTTTCCGCGGCCTTGCCAGTGATGAGGATATGTCCCCGCACTCAAAAAGACTTTCAAGCCCGTCCCTGTCAAGCTGGTTTTCGATAAAATCTCCCAGCTGCTTTATCGTTTTCCTTCCATCTAAAAGCTTTAACTGCGCAAACTTTAATATCCAGGCAAGAGCCGCCGTCTGCTCCTGGTCCTTGAGCTGTTCCAGATACCGCAGCTCCACATTCTCCCGGGCCAGCATCAGCTCGCTGGTTCCCATGGTTTTAATTTTAATCCTGTCGTCTTTTTTAAGGGTCATATCCGGCAGAGGGCATCTCCTGTCAATGTAAGACGGGAATTTTTCCTTGTCTCCTGTCATTTCAGGATAGCTTTTCGCCGCCTCCTTCGCCCTCTCTGTAATGTCAACAGGAACGTATTCTTTCATCTGAATCACGGTATCCGCCACATGGAAATAAGAGCCGGAGCTTCCTGCCACAATAATGGAGGAAATCCCCAAATCCCGATAAAGCGCGTTTACCCGGCAGATAAACGGTGTAATCGGCTCCTCTCCTGCGGAAATAACCTCCTGCATCAGCTGGTCGCGAATCATAAAATTGGTGGCCGACGTGTCCTCGTCTATCAAAAACACCTTACAGCCGGCCTCCACGCCCTCCATCAGATTGGCGGCCTGAGACGTACTTCCGCTGGCGTCCTCGGTGGAAAAACGGGCCGTGTCCCTTTTATTGGGAAGATTTCCGATAAAAGGGGAAATATCCACGCTGGCAATGCTGCGCCCGTCCTCCGCGCGGAGCTTTACCGCCGTGTCGTCGGTGATGACAAGCTCCCGTCCGTCGCCCTTTACATGATTATACACGCCGTTTTGGAGAGCCTGCAAAATGGTGGACTTCCCGTGATAGCCGCCGCCCACAAAAAGGGTGATTCCTCTGGGAATCCCCATGCCGCTCACCTTTCCCTGATTCGGCAAATCCAATGTCACCTTCAGGGAATCCGGGCTTTTAAAGGGAACCGCGCCCTTCATAGGTCTTTCGGACACTCCGCTTTCTCTTGGAAGAATGGAACCGTCGGCCACAAACGCGCACAGGGAGAGCTCAGGAAGCTTTTCCCTGATATACTGCTGGTCCTCGCAAAGGCAAATCACCTGTTTCAGCTGGTGCTGATTGATTCTGGCAAAATAAAGGCTTTTTCTTACGCAGTCCGGCAGAATGTCAAAAAGCATCTTTTCCAGCTCTCTTGCGTTAATGGTTCTCCCGTTTGCCGGAAAACCCGCCTCAAACCGAAGGGTAATATTCCCGTCCTTTATCTTAAGGGCCGTCCTCTCAAGCACCTGCTGCCCGCATCTGGAAACGCCAAGCAGGCCGCTCTTGCCGGAGCCCTTTGCCTGAAAGCTTCCGCCGCTCACCTCCCTGCCGAAAAGCCTCGTCAGATGGTCCTGAAGTGTGATTCTTTTGGCGTGGGTATCATAAAACTGCGCCGGAAAGCCCGCTTTCTGCGCCTTTACCAGTACGGAAAGCCTTGACGGCGCCGCAAAAGGGTCTCCCTGAACGTGGTCGATGGAAAGCACGTAATCCTTAAAATCATACTGCCCTCTCAAATCTTTGTATGCCGGATACCCCCGGTGGTCGATACTTTTCAGTTTTGTTCTCAAATCAAGTGCTGACTGCATATGTTACCTCTTTCCTTTATGTTACATTCTTTCCGGTGCGGAGAAGCCAAGCATTTCAATGCATGTCTCCAGTATCCTTCTTGTCAGGAGCAGAAGCGCAACCCATCCGGCTTTCTTTTCCGTATCCTCCTGGCTGATAATTTTCGTTTCATGGTAAAAACGGTTAAAGGCATTGGCCAGGTCATAAATATAGGCGCAGACCTTATGCGGGGCGCTTTCCTTATAGGCCTCCTCAATCATGGCATTAAACCCGGAAATTTCCAGCATAAGCGCTTTTTCCGCCGCGCTGCCAGCCTCCCGAATCCGGGCCGTTTTTACCAGCGTCTCGTCCTGTTCTTTTATTTTATTTAATATAGATTTAATTCTTACAATAGTATATAAAATATAGGGGCCGGTATCTCCTTCAAAGGAGGTGAACTTGTCAATGTCAAAGGCATAATCCTTAAACGCCTGATTGGACAAATCCCCGTATTTGATTGCGGAAAGCGCCACAGTCTGCGCGGTCCGGCGCGCTTCGGCTTCCTCAACCTCCCGGTTATCGGTGATTTTCCGGTACATTTCCTCCTCAATTTCCCTAATCAGGTATTCCAGACGCATGACGCCGCCGTCCCTGGTCTTAAAGGGCTTGCCGTCCTTGCCGTTCATCGTTCCGAACCCGATATGCAAAAGCTCCGTCTCCGGCTCCACCAGCCTGGTCTTTCTTGCGCAGCGGAACACCTGCTCAAAGTAAAGGTTCTGCCGCTTATCCGCCACATAAATAATCCTGTCGGGATGATAATCCTTCATTCTCTTGATAATGGTTGCAAGGTCTGTGGTATTGTAAAGCGCCGCCCCGTCAGACTTTAATACCATACAGGGAGGAATCTCCTTTGTGTCGGTGTCCTCCTTTACATCCACCACCAGAGCGCCCTCGCTGATATAGGCGTAGCCCTCCTTTTTCATATAATCAACCATACCCGGAATCACATCATGGACGTCCGCTTCCCCCTTCCAGAGGTCGAACTCCACGTCCAGTTTTTCATAATTTTTCTTCAAATCCGCCACGGAAATATCGATAATATGCTTCCACAGCGCACGGTATCCCCGCTCTCCGCTCTGGAGCTTGAAAGTTGCCTCCATGGCCCGCTCCTTATATGCCCCGTCCTCCTTTGATTTCGCGCTTGCCGTGGGATAAATTTCCTCAAGCTCCGCGATGGTAAAAGGCGCTTCCTTCGGGTATTCCCCTTCATAGGAGTCGTCGAAATACACCAAATCCGGCTGACGCTCTCGAAGCTCTGTGATAATCAGCCCCATGGGAAGCCCCCAGTCGCCAAGGTGAATATCCCCAATCACGTCATGGCCAGCGTACCTTGCAATCCGCTTAATGCTCTCGCCGATAATCGCCGGGCGCAAATGCCCCACATGAAGCGGCTTTGCCACGTTAGGGCCGCCGTAATCCACAATGATTTTGCAGGGGTTTTCCGGTTTTTCCAGCCCGAACTTTTCAGCCTGCGCCATATCCGCAAGATAATCCGCGACAAAGCTTTCCTTTATCTTCAAGTTCAAAAAGCCGGGAGGGACTGCCTCCACACTTAGGAAAGCGCCGTTTTCCCCGCACTTTTCCGCCACATCTTTTGCTATCATAATCGGCGCTTTCTTATACAGCTTCGCGCCCGCCATAGCGCCGTTGCATTGATATTCGCAAAGGTCCGGCCGGTTGGAGAGGGTTACCTTCCCAAGCTCCCTGTCATAGCCCGCCGCCTCAAAAGCATTCTTCATTTCCTCTGAAATCAAATCCAGAAACTTCTTCATGTTCCGCCATCCTCCATCAAATTCCCATACATCCTGTCGCCGTCTTAAATGCCTGTCCGTTCTTACTATAACGGACAGGCATGTTATATCCTACCATTTTACGGCATTTTCGTCAACCGCCGCCTTATGGATTCTGCAAAGTCAATGTAACTGTTCAGCCATGCCATTCATAAGCCGCCGGATTGCACGTAATGACAGACCTCGTCATGAATTGGCCGGCGGCTTATTTCCTGTCGGGCGTCCGCCCTCTCCTGTCTGGAAAACACGCACCCGCAGTAATCCTGCCGGTACAAATCGTATTCTCTGGACAATTCAATGGAACGCTTGTAGCCGTCCTTCTTCTTAAAATCGGAGGGAAGAAACGCCACCCCGTACTGACCGGAGAGCCGCTCTCCGATTTCATTAATTTTTGCCGCATTTTTTAAGGGGCTGATGGTCAGCGTGGTGGTAAAATAGTCCGCGCCTGCCGCCTTCGCCCGCCGCGCCGTTTCCGCAAGACGCAGCTCATAGCAGACAAAGCACCGCTCTCCGCCTTCCCTGCACTTTTCCAGCCCTTTCACCCGCTCAAAAAACAGCTCCCGGCAATAGTCTCCCTCCACAACTTCTATCGGATAACCGCCGGTCTCTGTCGGTCTGACCTTACCGATTCCTCCGCCCGTTCCGTTCTCCTCCGCCCGGCCGCACGCTCCGGCTTCATCCTCTGTTCCTTTGTTCGCGCCCACGGCGGACACGCTTTTTTCTGCAAGGGACGCATTCATCTCCCCAATCAGGCGTTTCTGCTCCGCCGCCCTTTTCCGGTATTCCGCTTCTTCCGTAATATTGGGGTTAAAATAAAACACCGTTATACGGAAAAAAGACCTGAGATATTCAAGCACATAGCTGCTACAGGGTGCGCAGCAGCTGTGCAGGAACAATTTCCGGCCTTTGTTTTCCGTATTTAGCAAAATCTTATCCAGCTCCTTTGAATAATTCCTGTTCATTCCTTTCCCGTTCTCCCGTTACGGCCTATTTCCGCAAAGGGCTCTTTCTGTAAATAATATCGCTTCTCCCCGGCCCGTTGGACACCATGGTAATCGGATACCCAATCTGTTCCTCGATAAATTCCACATATCCGCGGCAGTTTTCCGGCAAATCCTCATAATTTTTAATCCCCCGGATATCGCATTTCCATCCGGGAAGCGTTTTCAGCACCGGTTTAGCCTTTTCAAGCTTCCATGTCACAGGGAAATCTCTTGTCACTTCCCCGCCGATATCATAGCCCACACAGACGGGAATCTCGTCCAGATACCCAAGCACGTCCAGAACGGTGAAAGCCACGTCAGTGGTTCCCTGCAATCTGCACCCATATCTGGAGGCCACGCAGTCAAACCAGCCCATACGCCTTGGGCGTCCGGTAGTCGCGCCGTACTCGCCGCCGTCTCCGCCGCGCCGTCTCAGCTCCTCCGCCTCGTCGCCAAAAATCTCGGACACAAAAGCGCCTGCTCCTACTGCCGACGAATAAGCCTTGCATACCGTGATAATTTCCTTTATCTCATAGGGGGGAATCCCCGCACCGATTGCGCCGTAAGCGGCAAGGGTGGATGAAGACGTTACCATCGGATAAATTCCATGGTCCGTATCCTTCAATGTGCCCAGCTGTCCTTCCAGCAGAATCGTTTTCCCTTCCTTTAACGCCTTATCCAGATAAGCGGACACATCGCACACATAAGGCGCCACCATCTCCTTATATTCCCGGAGGGTTTCAAGAAGCTGCCTCGAATCAATCAGCGGCTTGTGGTACATGTGCTCAAGCATAATGTTTTTCTGCTCACAAACCCTTTCCAGCTTTTCTTTCAGGCTTTCCTCGTCAAAAAGCTCGCTGACCTGAAAGCCTATTTTCGCATATTTATCCGAATAAAAAGGCGCAATTCCCGACTTAGTGGAGCCGAAGGATTTCCCTCCCAGCCTCTCCTCCTCATACTGGTCGAGCAGTATGTGATAGGGCATCACCATCTGCGCCCGCTCCGACACCAGTATTTTGGGCATCGGCACATTCCTGTCGGTAATTGACTTAATTTCATTAAAAAACACCGGAATATTAAGCGCTACGCCGTTTCCGATAACGCTGGTGGTATGGCTGTAAAAAACGCCGGAGGGCAATGTGTGCAGCGCAAATTTTCCATAATCATTTACGATTGTGTGCCCTGCGTTGGCCCCGCCCTGAAAACGGACGATAATGTCCGCCTGCTGCGCCAGCATATCCGTGATTTTCCCTTTTCCCTCGTCGCCCCAGTTGGCGCCCACTACCGCTTTAACCATTTTTCTATTCCTCCAAATTATAGTTCTGCCTTATTTACGTTATGATTATAGCGCATAGTATATTATAAGTAAAATCAATATTTTTTATATTTATTATAAGTACTTTTTATACTTCATCTTCTCCCGATGCTCCAATATTCACCATCCACCGCCTGCTCTTAAACAGAAACAGGGAGACTGAAAATCTCACACATTCCTCCAGAGACAATATAAAATACACATATGGAATTTTCATTTTCCAGACAAAAGCTGCCAGAAGCCCTAAGGGGACGCCAAATATCCATGTGCCGATAAAATCCACCGCCATCACATATTTTGTTTTGCCCCCGCTCCTTAATATGCCTCCGCCTAATATCATATTCTGAACCTTTATCGGAGAAATTATTGCAAAGGCAATTAAAATCTGATAAGCCAATACCCTGACAGAAGCCTCCACCTGATAAATTTTTACATAAGCATTTCCTGCAAGCAACAGCAAAGCGGAAAGCAGCAGCGAACCCCCTAAGCCGTACTGCATCAGTTTTTTTGACTCCCGGTAAGCCCGCTCGTCCTCTCCGCTTCCCAGCGCCTTTCCAATGAGAATCGCAGCCGCCTGAGCCAGCCCGTTTAAAGCCCCTATCGTCAATGCCTGAACCGGCAGCGTCAACGTCATGGCGGCACAGTCCATGGTTCCGATGTTTCCGTAAATTGCTGTATACACATTTTCCCCAAGACTCCAGAACAGCTCGCACATTAATATAGGAAGTAATATCCCCAGATACTGCTTTCGACCGGCACTGTCCAGACAAAAAACCGGTTCCAGCCTAAACTCCTGTTTCTGATAATAGGCATAAAACAAAACCATTGTCAGCAAAAGGCAGGCTGTCTGGGAAATTACCGTGGCAAGGGCAGCTCCCGTCACGCCAAGCTCCGGGAAACCAAGCTTTCCAAAAATCAGCACATAATTCAGCCCCGTGTTGACAACCGCCCCGAAAATACTGGCATAAAGGGGGAGAGACGCCGTCTCCATACACCGGAGTAATGTGGCAAGGAACGTGGAAACCGCTATGGGGATATAAGAAAAGGCGATGATTCCAAGATATCCCGACGCAATCTCTCTTGTTGCTGCATCCCTTGTGTACATCCCCATAATCTGTCCCGGGAACGCAATACATATCCCTGTAAAAACCGCCGCAAGCAAAACTGCAAGGAGCAGATTGACAAAAAAGCCCCTGCTCACCTCCCGGCTGTTTTTCCGCCCCATATACTGGGCAATCATAATTCCTGCCGCCGCAGCAACCGCCGACACCAGCACCGAATAAACCGACGAAAACTTCCCGCCCAGACCAATTCCGGCAATGCTTTCGCTGCCAAGCTGCCCCGTCATAATCTGGTCAATCATACTGAAAGACGACTGCAACAGCGACTGCAATGTCACCGGCAATGCAATTTTTATTACAAGCCTTGAAAAGGGCTGTTCTCTTTCCATAAAAACGTACCTCCTGAATTTTTCTTCATTTTATTGTACAAACAAAGAAACCACAAGAGATTAAACGCGTAACCCACCACAAAAATCAGCCCGGTTTTTTATACACTTTGCCTTATTACCAGCTCCACCGGCAGCGTGAAAGTTTTCCCTTCATTTTCTACCCTGCCCTCCTTCAATTCCTGTAAAACAGTAACCGCCAGCCGGGCACGCCTCTCCCCGTCCTGCCTTACCGTGGTAAGCTTCGGATAAATCCTTTCGCACATGGGACAGTCGTCAAAACCCGCCACAGAAATCTCCTCCGGCACCCGTATTTCCTGTTCATGGAAAAAAGAAATCAGCTCAATGGCGTAAAAATCCGACACAGCAAAAACTGCCGTAAATCTTCTCATTGCTGCCAGATGCTCCAGATAAAACTCCCGGCGCTCTCTCTCCGTCATAGGAATCTGCCAGAATTCCACATTTTCCTTTCCTATTGCCGCCTGAAAGCCCAGATATCTTTGCATGTCCATACAAATATTATTATCGGCAAGACAAAGCGCCCTTTTATGCCCCGTCTCCTTAAAATAATTTCCCATCTGAAACCCGCCTCCATAATCGTCAATGGCAAGATTGCAAAGCCGCCCCGGCTCCCTGAAATACCCGTCATACACCACAAAAGGAATATGCATGAGACTGCGCAGTTTTTTGTAATCCTGCCCGCAAAAGCCCATAATTACCAGACCTTCCATATTCCACATGGAGGCAAAACGGACGATTTCATTCCATTTTTTTGTAACCTTCACCATCATAAAATAACCGGCTTTTTCAATTTCCGCAGATAAATAATTTAAGGAAGACGCGATAAAATAATCCTCAAGCGCACGGGACTCATATTTTTCATGGTCGTTTACCACCACGCCGATAATGCGGGAATCGTTTTGCGCAAGAAGTATTCCCGCCATACTTGGAATATACTGCTTTTCCTCCAAAAGCTCCTGAACCCGCTGCACCGTTCTGTCTGAAATCTTTTTTGTTTTCCCGTGGATTACATTGGAAACTGTGGCTGTGCTTACCCCAAGCTCCTCCGCAATGTCCACAATCCGTATTCTCCCATCATTCGCCATTGCTCATTAACCACTGGATATACCTCACGTCCTCCTGCTTAATATATCCCACCTTCTGATAAGAAAGCGCAAACTCTCCCCTCATCACCGCATACCCCCTGTAAATATATTCCCCGAACCCGCAGTACACCGCAGCCGTATCCGTGAGAATCTCATTTTCCCAGGTGTCCTTCAGATAAATCCCTTCATAATATAAATGCAGATGAATCGCCTCATGGGCAAGCACGGCAGCCACCACATCCAGCGAATAATAGGACTTTACCTCCAGATATATGGTCGTGCGGGCCAAATCCGTATTTATCTGCCCTGCCCTCTCCGGCACAGGCACCTCCTCCGTAACCAGCTTAATAAAATCCCCGTTGATTCCAAGATGCGCGCAAATGTCGCATAGCAGTTTCTTTAAATATCCCTCGTCTTTGATATTTGCGGAAAGCGTCTCCGCTATCTCGTTCGGAATCACATACTCCCCAAACTCCTTCTTTTCCTTTTTATCGAGAATCTCCACACACTTCTGAAAAAGCTCCCTCGGAACCGCCTTTGCGCCCACGGAAACAGGCGCCTTATGCAGCACGAACCGTCTGATTAAAAACCACCCAAACCCGATAAAGGATATCAATCCGAAAATATCACGGATTCCTATCCGGTACAAAAACTCCAGAATATGATTCACTTTTCCTCCCCCTTTCGGATTTCCTTATAGGTAAAAGTGTGTCCACCGTCCGTTGACTCGTACAAAGCCATTCCGGCAGCGTCCCCGCCTGCGTAATCACCGTCGGCTCCCTGTCCGCAAAGAACATACAGCTTCCCATCTTCCTCATAAGGCATCTGTGGAAAATCATAGGGATTATACAGATAGCCGTCCTCAAGCGTCACCTCAAGTCCCTGAATCACAGCCCTCTGGTAACTCTCTCCGCCGTTTTCCGTCACATAAAGGTCCGCCTCGTCCCCGCCGTTGTGGCTCAGCGTGGCAAAGCCAAGCTCCTCGTCAAGAAAAGTAAAATCAATCCCCATTCCCATATCGCCCCCAAAAGGCGAATCGGAAACCATATCCCAGGAAAGCCCCCTGTCCTCACTCTTTAAAAGGCCGTACCACCGACTTCCCGCCGCCGCGTCCATTACCACCATCCGGTAACTCACCCTGCCGTCAAAAAGCTCGCACTCCTTTTCATAATCTCCCTGATAACATTCAAAAAATTTTTCTTCTGAGAAAGCGTTGTCCTCACTCTCTTCTCCCTCTATGGCGGCGCTGTCCTCCATTTCCCAGATATGATATCCACCGTCCAGATTCACAATAGCCCGCGCAACCGCCCGCTGCACCTCCTCCCATGAAGCTGTCGTTATCTTCTCCACAGCCTCCCCGATATTCATCCGATAATGGGATTTGGGCGTGATAATCCAGATATTTCTGAAAGGGTCGCTTTCCTTCCCTTCCGTCATACCGTTTTGCAAAAAATACCTTTTATCCTCCGCCGCATAAAAAAGCCAGTCCGCAATATCCGCCGCGCACGTCTCAATATCATCTTCCCTATAACAGCTGACATAAAGCTGGTCCGTCTCTCCCGGATGTCTTTCAGTATCCCACCTCTCGTCGTCCGCGTCATACATCGCGCCATCGTCCGGGCCATACAGCCCAAAAAACCTGCCCTTGCCTTTAAAAAATCGCCGGGCATCGTTTTTCATAAGCTGAAACAGAAAATTGTCAAAGCTTTCAGAACTGCTTTTGACCTGAAAATAAAAACTGTTTCCGGCCATCCTTATATCGGGCAGCCGAAAGGTAACTACTGTTATTTTTTCTTCCGTTTCCGCCGACACCCGCTCAAGCCCATCGCCGTATCTCTTTTTTAAAGTCCGCTCCACCGCCGCTATTTCGTCTTCCGTCCATTTCTGCTCCGCACCCTCAGAAATCTCTGTCTCGTTTTCCGCCTCTTTTATTTCGTGCTGTTTTCCCCCAAAAGCATCCCTCTCGCCCCAATACAGGCAGACGCCGGTTACTAAAACCGCCGCCGCACACGCTGCCAGAATTATCAACCATTTATATTTACCCTTTTTGTCCTCCATATCCGTCCTCGCTTCACAATTTTCCCTGTCCTGTTCTGCCATTGCCTGGATACCTCTGCTTCACAGGCACGCATCTTTGACCTGTATATTATATACCAGATACAAAGTTTCTTCCAGATGACTCGGTTATTTTCCGCCGTTTATACAGTTGTGTACATTTTTTGCACGCCACCGGCGCCAAAAGAACGGTAATCTGCCACGGCAATCTGCTACGGCAATCTGCTACGGCAATTTGCCGTTTCTACCGCTGGTCGGTTGCCTTTTGAACCAATGAGGTTTACACTGTGGCTTATAAAAACCTGAAAATACTTTACCCGGAGGAACCTCATGTTTGAAATTGATAAATCAGCCTTTGGAACATTTCTCGCCGAACGGCGGAAAGAAAAGGGCTACACACAGAAGGAACTTGCAGACAAATTATTCATATCTGACAAAGCAGTCAGCAAATGGGAACGGGCGCTCAGCATGCCTGATATTTCCCTGCTGATTCCTCTTGCCGAAATACTGGACGTCTCTGTCACAGAGCTGCTGGAGGGACGAAAACTGGACTACGCCTCAAAAATGGATACAGAGCAGGTGGAAGTTCTTGTCAAAAAAGCGCTGACTCTTTCCGACGATAATCCTGAAAAAAGAAAAGCCCGTTTGAAAAAGCATATCGCCGTTTTCGGCGGGTGCAGCTTTCTGGCGCTTCTGGAAACAGTTGCCGGCATATGGCTCACATCGGCTGCCGGCTCCGAAGGTTTCTCCTTAAATCTTCTTACGATGGAAGGGTTAAGTGTTGGATTTGGAATTTACTTCTGGTTTTTTATGAAAGAAAAGCTCCCCGCTTATTACGATGAAAATGAAATCAATTCCTACAGCGACGGCGTTTTTCGAATGAATATTCCCGGTATGCACTTCAACAACAACAACTGGCCCCATATTATCAGCCACCTGCGAATATGGGCGATTATCACTATGGTAACCATTCCGTTTCTCTGCCTGCTTTTGTCGCTCATCCCCTTTGGTTTTTGGGGAAGCTTTGGGATTCAAAATGCGATTTTGATTGGATATCTGGCGGGTCTGTTTGTCCCGGTGTGGATTGCGGGGAGGCGATGCGGATGACAGGAGGCCTCCCCCAACCATTACCCGGCCTACAACACTTTTCCTGGCATATAATTTAGTTCAGACACTTCAAGTTTATTTACTTTTCCGCTATTTTCAAGCCATACTGATAAATTATTAATCTGCTGATTTGTAAGTTTTCCGCCTAATAAAATATTAAGGTTTTCTATCTTTCTTTCCACATCTATGTACAGTCTTGGAATCAGGAAATTTTTGTCATCAATTTTGCATTTATGAGAGACCCGAATCAATCGTAATTCTTTTTCATACTCATAACTTTGCGTCTTATAAAGAAAACGCACTTCGTTTAATCTATCAGCGATAAAAGCTCTCACTTCTTTTTGAGCACTTTTAAATAAATTATCTGTGTCCTGATTTTTATCTACTTCTAATTGACACAGCCTGTTTTCAATCCGGCATATATGGTAACAGATTTTATTCAAATCCCCCTTTATTTTGTCTTGCGTTTCACTATGATAATTCACTTTATATAAAGCATATTCATCGGTTCCACCATCCCATACCAAATCCTGAAATGAATTTTTTATATCAAAAAAATCCATTTCAAACATGATAGCAGCTCCCTCTTCATTATCTCCATAAATATTCCACATTTGAAAACTGTCTTTTTCTGTAGAAAAGCTGGTAATATAAACATTACTATCAGTCTGACCTATCGGATATATTGAATTGCTAAAATAGCTTTTCAGGCTGTCTTTTTCTTCCTTTACTATATCGTCTTCTGAATCTAAGGCAGCCTGCCACAATAATTTATTAAACACTCCTCCTTCATATCTGTCATTCATGTAAGCGCTGTTCCATAAACGTAACTTGGGCTCTTCTCCTTTCTCGACCAATAAACAGTTAAGTGTGCTCAATTTCGTATAATGGTAAGGCAATCCCATTTTTACCTTATCCTCATAAGTAAACCGTCGCTCATCTTTTATGTGTAAAATATACTTATACATCTGTACAATATGCGCCAATATAAAAGCCCTGTCCGGTGTGTTGAAGTAATGAAAGTCCATACTCTCCATCAAATTCCCAAATGCCTGATTCTCTCCGCAGTCAGCCAATTTCATATGACAGAAATTTCTATACAAAATATTTTCTTTTTCATTATCATTTTTTAACCGTTGTAAAATAAGCTCTGCAAGATAATAAAAGCTTTTCATACTAATGATATTCTCTGAATACTTAATTCTGTTTACAATATTTTGCATCACCTTTTCATCCTGCTTTTGTTCATATAACAAAACAGCACTGATAAGCCAGCCCGAATTGATACCTATCTCATCTGACTTAGCGCCAAGTAACTTGCCAAAATGAACGTAAACATCACTAAAATCAGAATTTTTTGCTTCCAGCAGTTTCCCTAACAGAATGACCCCCTGCAAATATAGGGCTGTTTTATTATTTTCTTCAACATCAAGAACCTTGCAAATATATTTTTCCGCTTCCTGCGTTTCTCCCAGGTGCAGTTTACAATTTGCAATGTTATTGTATACCATCATTTCCTGCTTTCTATCAAGTTTATTCTCGGGAGACTCCAACAAATTTTCATATATGAGCAACGCTTTATGATAAGCGCCCTCTTGCATTAAACACCAGCCATAGTCAATCTCTGTCAGCGTATCTTTATAATTATAACTCTGATTTTTCCTCAGCATATCCCGAATTTCGCTTAAAATCCCACATGCACTCCGAAATTCACGCTTACATATTTTGCATCTCGCAAGATTGTAATATGCCTTAAGTCCCAAACTCCCTCTCGCAATATAGCTTTTCTGCGCGTAAATCTGTTCAAAACATGGTATGGCGTTGTCATAATCTCCTATCTTAGTATAGGCCCTCCCCAAAATCAGCTTCAAATACAAACTGTTAGCCAACGCTTTTTCATTTTTAGCGTCCGTTATTTCTTCTATCACCTGCTTGCACTTGATTGTATTAATTTCCAGTTTACATTTATAATGATTGATGAATGCGAATTTATTACCTCTATCTCTCAATTTTTCAAATTCTTTTTCTGCCCTATCATAGAAATCGCTACTGATTTTCTCGTTCCTCTTTCTGTAAAAGTCTCCTAATTTACGATAGCAGACGCCAAGATTATTGCATGCATCAATATTTTTGCTATCTAAATCAACACGATTTATCAAAAGAAATATTTTTTCAGCATTTTCATATTCTTTTCTTTTTCTGTAAATGATTCCTATGTGAATTAAAGACTGTAGTAAATATTCGCCGATATAGACCTTTATTTTTTCTTTATTCACACTCTGCAAACTACTTTCAATCCGGTAATCATGCTCAGCTTTCTGCAATAATGCCTGTAAAACATCACATTTATGTAATTCTCTTTTTATATTTTCATCTACATACTTTTCTAACGCGATAATTAATGATAAAAATATTTCCTGCGCCTTATCCATATCATAACTATATCGCTTCACCCGGCCAATGTTAATCTGAGCATCCAAAAGTAAATGAAGCTTTTTTTCGCTGTCTATATTAACTCTGTCCACATTTTCCACAACATCCTCAAAAATGGCAAGAGCCCTGTCATAATCGCTTCGTCTCCCTACATCTGCCGTATTTCGATAGTACTTTCCTTTATTCAGCATCAACAGCAAATCTATTTCATCTATATTTGAACTATCAATATATTCTTCCATATAGCCAATTGCTCTGCGGTAATTCTGCTGTGATGTTTCAAGAACTTCATTTTGACATTGCGCAAGACGCATATAAACATTACCCAATACCAGAGACATCATTTTAGATAGTCTTATTTCTTCTTTGTACTCATGCGTATTAATCTGCTGAATGATTTCTTCTAATTCCGCTACTTTCCCCTTGCCATATTCACCATCACTTACCTTATCAAAACGTTTTTCAAAGATATCATCAGCTTTATTATACTGTCCCATTAAAAATCCACTGTCATCGACTCTGTTACACTCACTCTCGTTGAAATAATTTTTCATTGATATACCGTCTCCTTTCATCTTTTATATGTCTTAACAGCAACTCTGCAGTTTCTCATTTTCAGCTATCTTCGAATATATATAAATTCTACCATTTTTATACATAATCTAACAATATACCTATAATTCTTAAATTTAATACTTATTATTCTTTTCGTAAAAATGCTCTAAGCCTTCCCTACTAATCTTTGGATTATTCGTTGATTAACAAGGATACTCAGAGCATACACATAATTTCATAAGAAGAATTCATCTTCATCAACTGCCTTATTCTTATATGGATATTAATTTTTGGCTTCCTAATAGCCGTTCACCGTCTTTCCAAGGCCCCCACATGCTTTTTCCAAGGTAACCTTAAAAAATTTCATGGCATTTTCCACATCCTTTATGAGACAATTAGCCTCTCCGCACGCTATTCCTTCCATTCGCCCCTCGGTCCTGCCTTCTTTTCTTCCTTTCCGTTCAGACTGGTCGAATAATTCACACACTGTATCATCCGCCTCTCTGATTCCTTGTTCCTCTAACCAGTTTTCTACTTCGCTTACGTCAATTTCTCCAAACAGTACCTTTATCATTTTAATCAACACCACTTTATGCACAACCTTCCCGTCCGAGCAATAACCGTCTCCTTCTGCAAGGAAATCTACCACGATTCGTATATAGTTCTGTAAAAAATCTCTTAAACTATCCGTAAAAACATCTGCGATATACCAAAGATATTCTGCCTGACAAGATTCGTCATAAGGAACTTCTTATTCCCATTTTTTATCATACAATTATATACATCTTTTTTATTCCTAAAAATCTTTTTTCAAACAAAACTTATTGAAATGCTTAAAAAAGCCCGGCGTCAAAAAGTTTTTCTTCCTTATTATAATAGGGAGCCGCATTCCCACGGCTCCCTCTCGTTTTTACATTACTGCTATCGGCTTTTTT